>Ga0210059_1000678_pt1 | contig 45884 bp, 22 predicted proteins | sample Ectturendosymbi2_FD_188042 | JGI IMG/M metagenome (GOLD analysis project Ga0210059, IMG submission 188042) | Ecteinascidia turbinata endosymbiont from Florida, USA - Sample 2 (SPAdes) (version 2) | ecosystem: Host-associated > Tunicates > Ascidians > Unclassified | place: Key West, Florida... | reverse complement strand
CAAACCCCATGACCCCACCACACAAACCCCATGACCCTACCACACAAACCCCATGACCCTACCACACAAACCCATGATCCTACCACACAAACCCCATGACCATACCACACAAACCATATGACCCCACCACGCTAACCCCACGACCCCACCACACAAACCCCACGACTCCACCACGCAAACCCCAAGACCCCACCATGCAAACCCGACACTCACAGGTTTCGGGAGAAGACTCTCCACGCTGTTACTCGGTTGGGGTAAGGCAGGAGGGGGTGGTATTGACTGTTGTGGAGGAGCAGGAGGCCGCGGCTTCCCCATCACCCCGGGGGGTGGTTGGCGCGCTTTGTTGAGCAGACCACTGCAGTTGGTAACCATGGTAACGATCGCATCCGACAAATCTTGTATCGCGGTCCTGTAAAGAAACACATGGCATGGGTTTTAAAGAAGTGCAATATCCGGCCAATGGACCTTCACTCGCTTCTAGAATGCTCGATAATGCAGCTTAGTTTTTAAAAAGCATTGACAGATTAGTGGTGAAATTGTTAAAGATCTCACAGAACTTTTACACAAACTACGATTTTCGTACTTTGCACTGGGCTAAACTTATAACGCTATTTATTCATTTCAGTCTTGAGTTTGTTTGCTTTCGCTGCTCTCGTTTCAACCTTTCAATTTTTCAGCGCTGAGCACTGCTTGCAGATTTCAGGACTGAGGATGTATTGTGCTTCGATCTCGTACTCTCAAAAAATTGCTGATCGATTCAACCATTTCATAAACAGTGTTGCGTTTGGGGGGCGCCTGCAGCTAGACTTGTTGTACACAGATAACTTGTTTGACGGTTCACTAAGCAGCTACCACTTCCTGTACGCGTCAAACACACTAACAACAACAACACATCGAAAACACTCAAGTAACAAACACACAAACAACCCCAACACATCGAAAACACTCACCCGACAAACACACAAACAACAACAACACATCAAAAACACTCACGCAACAAACACACAAACAACGACAACACATTGAAAACACTCACGTGACAAACACACAAACAACAACACATCGAAAACACTCACGTGACAAACACACAAACAACGACAACACTCACGCAACAAACACACAAACAACAACAACACATCGAAAACACTCACGCGACAAACACACAGACAACAACAACACATCGAAAACACTCATGCATGACAAACACACAAACAACAACAACACATCGAAAACACTCACACGACAAACACACAAACAACAACACATCGAAAACAGTCACACGACAAACACACAAACAACAACACATCGAAAACAGTCACACGACAAACACACAAACAACAACAACACATTGAAAACACTCACGCGACAAACAAACAACAACAACAACACATCGAAAACACTCACCCAGCGAAACGCTGCAGATAATGTTGCAAACATCCCAACATCATGTTGAGCACCTCCGGGGTCAGTTGGCTGGTCAGGTTTTCTTCCTTGAGGTGGTGAGGCCCTGTGCCAGATATAAGGCGGGTTTAGGAAATAAACGGCCCAGGCCACATGTCGTGCGAGCGCTGCGACGTCAACAATGCCCGCCAATTGTTTTGCGTAGAAACCAACTATGTCTGGTTAGCAACGAAGCAGCCAATCAGCAGTGCGGTGCATTAGCGACACCAAAAATCTACCCAAACAAACAGTTACGGACGCCCCCCTGCTACCCCGTGATCGGCCCAGCAACGCCCAGCGTGGCCACTGGCCCCCAAACGACCCACCAACATCACCCACTCACCCAGGACTGCCGGGCACCTGCGCTTCAAGGTTCCAACGCAGGCCTGGACGAACTGGTCCCCGTGTTCCAGCATCTTGTCCGTGACCCACTTGTCCAGCTTCAGATATTCACGTCGCGATGCTAAGATCGCGAGATCGATCACGAAGGCGAACGGCTTGGAGTTGAGCAATTCCGGGAGGGCCTGCGCGACAAAAGAAAGGGGCGGGGTGAAGGTCATAAACATATTAAACCAAGAAATATGCAGTTTTTGACAGGGTTTCTTACAAAATGCTTGGTCCAGGCACTAACAGGCTCAACACTCCTAATTATTAACAATTTGCGGTTCATTATTTCTCACACATCAGTGTAATGAGCCCAACACATGCTCAGAAACGTCACAATTGGCGCCAAAACGTCACCTTCAGGTCCTGAGCCACGTCGAGGAGCCTGGACAGTCGTTGTTGGTCGAATTGCTCCCCTCGCATGTACCAGTCCGACATGGTGTGCATCACCAGTTGTCTTGAAATGGGAGGTTGCAACTAAAACAACGAAGAGAAGAGCAGATAATTATGAGAGTGCAATTTGCGGGGATTGATACCAATAGAGGGTTGGATTATCCGGATAGTGGTTTAACCGAGAGTAGTTTTGCTATCTGATCTCCGGATATATTTCTGTCGGTTAACGGGATAAGATGTAACGTTACTAATGCGTTTTACGCTTTTTCTAGTGAGTTGCATATTCTTTGTTTCTAGATACTTGCGACTTAAGATCTACTAAAACCCCATAATTATTATTTTAATAGAAGGTCTCGTTACACGGATCCACAATCCCGCTGTGCTTCATAAGAAATACGTTCCAGAAGCAGTTAATGGTAAAAATGCGTGATTGTCTTCATATGTGCTCGTACAGTGCATGTGCGTATATTTACAATAGAACTGTGTAATTGTTTTGCTTTTACAATCCATTTCTCACGCAAATCTCGGAGAATCAATTGTCTAACTATTAGCAGGTATATCCAGTTAGTTCAAATGCAAACAAACGGATATATCCGTTATGCGGACAGCAAACATCGGAAATAACCCTAGTGACAACACAATTGTTGTGAGAAGTATAAAAATGCTTTCCAGGCTATTTGCTTTCATTACAAACTAAACAGGTTCCAAGATTTGAGTCGTACAGTTCCAACAACTCATACGACAAGTCCTTGCTGCCATGACCTGCCAGCTGTCAATCAATCAAATCGATAACCACTCACCTGACAATTCCATATCACGTTCAAGACCACAGCTGAGTTCGGGTGGCTTCCCAGGAAGACCGGAAGCAACGCCATAATGAGTTCGCGACGAAGAGGGAGCCACATATTTCCGGACTGCAAGTGGAAAGGAAGTTGGCCGCACATTCTCGAAGCGCGTGTTACGAAGTTGACCGGAAACAAACACTCACAACATCATATCGCGGTTTCGAAAGGGATGCGAGAAATATAAAACACTTAAAAACTGAAGGACATGCGTGACCATAAAAACATGGGTGTTTCTGTGTTTTTGTGCTTTGCCGTTGCCCTGGCGGCTCAATAAGCTGAAATGAATGTGATCAAATTTACGTCTAGCAGATATGCGGGATGGCTTGGAAGGGGGGTCGTAATGGTACAACAGACATTTTCTCTTCCCGGTTAACCTTGCAATGAAAACTACAATCATTCACAGATTTCAAGCCAAACCTGCATCAATGTCAACACCAGGAGATCTGGGCACTGCTTGAACGGTTGCTGGAACAAGCTCTTCGCATCGTCGTACAGCGCATTTCCCGACAGTTGGATCAAGCATTCCACCAAATCCAACGATTTCCTGAAATGGAATGCACTTCAGCGTCAGAAGAAACGGAAAAGACCAAGTGCGTTTTGCTGCTGTCGTGGTGAAACTGGCAAAACTAACCAAGTGACGACGTCCCTGTTCTCTTCATCGATTGGTTGCTTTAAAATGTCCAGGGAAACGGACCGTGTCGAATGGTCAGCGATGCAGAACACTGTCGGATTGGCCAGGGCGCACTGGATCCACGAGAACTAAAAACACAACGCAGTCAACGTACCACACGCTTTCTTTCCTACTTCACCAAAGTACGTTTCGTCAAACTACAAGTCTATCGCGTGACGCAACAATGAACAGCGCCTTTTGCAAAACAACGACCGCAGTGATCAAAGCGTCGTTACCGACGACTTTGTTGCGTCACAATCCGTGCGAAACATCAAATAATCCCGGGGCCAGCCAGCAGCGCACACTATTGTTAATTTCTGTCGCCCACTGAGTGCGGCCGCAGAGGCCCGCAGCCCCGGGGGGGAGAGGGGGCAATCAGGGACAGTTCCACAATTTTTGTTGTGCCCAGAAATAATTTATTTTAAACATAAAAAAACAAGAACCCTGAACCCCTAACAGTGCAACCTCCCGAACCTTAAAACCCGGGCACGGGCCTGTGGTTGCAAGTAACGTCTGGTCCGGGGTGGAATCTAACAATTGAGTGACGAATGCAGTGAAGGTGCCTTAAACTAAAAGTAACCGTACGTAACAATCCTGCAGCTGGACGAGGAACGCAAGGGCTGCACAAGTAGCGGTTTGATTCAAATATATTTCTAGGTGTGGACCTCGAGTATGAGACGAACAAGTAAATAGAAAGTAAAGAAAATTTTAGAAAAATGTTCCACAGCGTAACATTACACATCCGGTGATGCAGAAAAGTGAAAGTTTCTCTGACCAACCTGCCCCCGAGGGTTCGACCAGTTGCGGAACAGGAGGTCGATGGGGAATGGTTCGTACTGCTGGTTGCCTTGGCTGGCCAGCAGGGTGGTGGCGCGAACCAGCAGTTTGAAACCATTCAGGTCGCGGACCATGAAGTCGGGATGGTCGAAGTGAGTGAAGACGTCTCGCAGCGTGAGCGACGAATTCTGCGTAAACAATGCTCATTGTGCGGAAACAATGCTCCGTTCGCTGTGATCAAAGCGATTTTGAAAATCACACGAATTAAGGTTGGTGCAGATTAACGGGAGGAGTATCTCGACTTCAATGCTTGAGACGGAATCACATCACCAACAGCTCTCTTTGATTACAAGACAATGCCGTATAAACAACGTCACAATAAAACGTCTTCGCCACAATGCCTCTGGAAATCAAGACAATGATTTGCGTGTCAGTCGTTCATCTTAGAAAAAAACGCCTTCACCTTCATGTGATGCCAACAATCACGAATCATGTGATGTCACAATCACGATTCATGTGATGCCACAATCACGGACAAGATATGAAGAAACAATTCGCAGAAGGTCGAGCAGCGCCACCGCGTGTCCGATTCCAATGAAAAACTCACCATTTCTTTAACAACTTGAACGAAAACGTCCACGTTCCATGACTTGAGCGCGTCATCGTTTTTATCTTTGCTGTCCGACCACATGCTGCCCCCGGGCAGCGACTGCGAAGAGAATGCAAGAAATGAACCGAGACTGCATTAAAAAACTTGGCCGTGCATTCGAAAACAGGGAAAGCTTTTGCAGTTAGTCGTTTGGAAAGTAGGCAGACTCTGTATCAGAATAGCACGAGGTTGGATTACGAACTTCACATTTCACCGGGGTTTCCCCTGCAACACTACACAATGTCCACGTCACCTGTATGAGGGGCATGCTGTCGATAGATTCACTGGGGGTCAAATTCATCATCACGAGGGCGCGCGCCACCTGGGCGGAGGCGGGGGTGCGGAACTTGTACAGTTGGAGAGTCTTGCGACAGTCGTCCACACTTTCAACAAACGGGAAGTCGATCGTTGAGGTTAAGTGCGTTATTCGCGGAGAGAGCGCGAAACAGTCAGTGTGTTGAAAAATAAAAAAAAAATGAAAAAATAAAAACCAGACGGTCACGCCAAAACACCGATTGCTTTTTTCGCCACAAATCCTGTCCACGACCTTTTAATCATCGATGCCTGCGGTCTGCTCCTCCCTTAAACAGGCACAGAAGCAGGACATCCTAACATGGCAGAGTTCACTCAACACGCAACTTCTCGCAACCTTTACCTCGCACAGGCTGTGTAGCCCACGTCGCGCAGTATCTCCGCCAGCGACACCCCCATGCCTCCATTTTTACCCCCCGCGTTCAACATGGGACCGACCGACGAATCGGCGAGCAGTCGCTCCATGTGCAGGTCTTCTTGATTGTGATATAACAATGGCAGCAAGGCGACGGGACAGCGGTCCAAGGGAAAATCTGACAATAAAAAGAAGCTTTCGACTTCGGAGCGGAATTGACGATGGGCTTTGATCTCAAGCGAAACATTCGTCTCGCACCTGAACAGCCAAAGTGTATATCGTAAAGAGATAGGAATATAAACTACTTCGTTCCTGGAACGCCTTGAGAGTAAACTAAGTTAAACCTTTTTAGGTAGAAGGTCGATTATAACATCGACCGAGAGACAAACGGCAGGCCCCAACCTTGAAAATCAGCCCCGTGGGACGAATGACTGGACTTTGGCTGGCCCAGGGGTCGAGAAATACCAGCAGAAGATGAACATGTGAACAGCTTTATCCATCATCCACTGGTCTTCAACTCACCTATCGTCCATGACCGGCATAGACCGCGTTACAGATGTACTGTGCGCGGGCTTAAGAAGCGACATTGATTGGCAACTAACATTTAAGATAGTTAAAAAGCAGCCACGAGGGACAAACCTTTCCTGAGAAAGCTGAGAAATGCTTGACGCTGATCTTCGTCTACGGCTGTGTTCGACGAGATCGCTTGTAACAGAATGTGAACTGCTTCAATGGCCGTGTCTTGCAAACCGATGTCCTGGTCGAATTGAAATATACAGATTAATTTGTGAATGTCGACAAAAAGCGCGTAGTTATGATGGTACGAGTTCAGAGCGAGTTGTACGCGTAGTTTTAATAGTACGAGTTCAAAGCGAATTGTTTTAATAGTACGAGTTCAAAGCGAGTTATGCGCGTAGTTCTGGCAGTACCAGTTCAGATCGAGCTTTTTCTAAATTCCAACCAGCATTGACACGATCCGACTTCACCAACCTCTGCAGTTTTGCGTCCGCTGACTGGATCGGTGTGAAGATTAATCAGCTCCAACAGCTTGTTGTCGACAAACTCGCAACCTGAGGAATACAAGGGCCACAAAAATCTTAAGCCTGGCCCTGGAGGGCTTTTCTCATGCTTGCCAGCAACGCGGTGTCAACCCGAGAGAAAGAAAGCCATGCGATGATTAATCGAATATGTTGCGCATCTGACATGGGGCGATCAATAAGTTGACGTGTTTATCGGCGAGTGTCCGTAGCAGCAGGGGAGGCAGGATTAATAAGTTCATGTTTTCATCACGGCTTCAACCGCACGCAGATTGGCGCTCGCGAAAGACGGTTTTGAAAAGAAGGCAAAAAGCCCTGCGCTTTCGTTTCTCAACGTTGGCAGTTTAAGTCTCAAATGTACATCAACGCCTCGAAACAAGAACCTTATTTTGCCACTTTACTGATTTTGGGCAAAATTTCACCGATTCGCCGCAAGAAAAATACAACTCAATAGTGCGACAAGTAAAAGAATAAATGTCTCCGCGTACCCAACACTTGTATGGCAGGAGAAGTGGAATGCCGCAGCGCAACACCGACTATTATCTCTTGCGCCTTCGACAGACGAAGGGTCCTGCTAATGTTTGGTATGAGCGACGAGTTGGCTTGCAGGGTCTTCTGGTGAGAGAACGGACTCTCGACCGCGTAACAAATGGTAGTGAAAAAGCTTGGTCGCGTGATTAGATTTGAAAATTCTTGTATGAGCAGCTGTATCTGAATAAACATAAACGTCTGATCAGAATTGAACGAGAAAAACAACAACAAACGTTGGTTTATGCATTGAACACGTCGGGTGCTTGTATAAGTAAAACATACAATAGAAAAATTGTTTGCAAAACTGATCAAACTGGCGGAATTATTCTCTATAAACCGAAAATAAGTTGTTCATCAACGTGTAAGAGCAGCGATGTATCGGAGATGCATGCCACTGGCGATGCCTCAATATCCTGGTCTGCAGCAAACAAGATGCTGAACAGTTTGAAAGTTTCAACTTCACTACGCCCGATGAAATAGATCGCAATGGAGGTACTTCAAAAACTGCTACCAGTGCTTTACGTGGGGTAGTGCTTCCCAGGCAAGAATCCTCCAAACGTATAGGGGATGTGTAAGTTGCTCTCAAGTCTAATGTAGTAACTACCAATTTCGGTGATGCTGAATAATGCAGTGGAAAATTTTGTTAACCAGTGAAAAGATAAAGCTCAGCATTGTACATAGTTTCAACACACATAGTGTAATAGCTGTGCTGTTCAATTACGTCAATCACGCTGCACTGCAATTCGTTAGGGTTCGTTTTGGTCTGAAAATTGGGATTGGTAAATTAAAAATATTAGGCTACTTGTTACAACATTGTTCTGCACATAAAAACCATTTATATCAAAAGCATGTTAGTGGAAAAACTCGAACAAAGTGCACACCAATTCACACAATGTGCATAACTGATGCATGACCTGTTTTACTATCTCTCTTGTCAAAACCGGCCTAAACTGGGTTAATTCATTACTACAAAATATTTGTCACACCAATACCATGAAATGCACATACCTGGTGATGATCTTTTGATGTGGATTTACCATCACCTCCAAAGTGAATGCATGAAAAGACACAACGAAAAAAGTGTCGCTCAGCTTCAACGCCGTTCTTTTCAATTAACTGGAAAACGCATAACAAACTTATTGTTTAATATTGCTAACACAAGTTCCTCGGATAATTTTACACAACTACAATTATATAAGATTGTACATGGGCCATGTAACAAAACGACAGCATCTTTCAGTAAAATATTTGCAACACAACATACATTGTTGAGCTCAGCAGAGGTTTGCTTGTAGTTCTTCTTAGTCAAATTAGCCACTAGGCAGCTGATTTGAGACAAAGCCAACGAAAGTGAGTCAAGATTCATTGCCAGATGGCAACATATCCCCAAGGAACTTGTTCAACCTAAATTCCCTAAATTCTGAAAGAAATAAAGAGCATTCAAATTACAAGAACTTCTTGCAAAGAAAGGTTAACCTGATGAAAACAATAAAAAAAATATTGGCGATCAAACAACACCACCTCATTGCCTAACAATTATATCCAATGGATTTGTGGGAAGTGAAGCACGTGGGCAGCAAGTGACAGCATCTTCATACATGATAACACTGGTCAAAAACTTTGGTATCCATTAAGGTAACAGTTTCAACCCTTGGATAATTTATGCTTGTTGATTAGAAATATTGAATCAGAGTTTTGCCATGTTTGGATTCCAAGTTAAGCTTCACAATTTGGTCAACAGGAGTTCTGAAGCAAAGAACAATGTACTAGTTGGTCGCTATATAGGACAAGGTTGGCAAGTACTGATTCAAGATTTGTAATGTAATGAATAAGCTTCAATTTATGGTAATTTTTGTTTTATTTATTTTGATAGTGCATGAATGTATTGCACAAGTTTAATATAAACTTTTTCTAAACTGCTGATTGAAAATGATGTTTCAGCATGATAGGGATAAAGTAAAAATGTTCATCTTTTAATCAAGGTTAGACATTTTGAGCTGGAAAGTTTTGTTCAGGTGAAAGGATCCAACAAGGTTAGGACTGATTTTGTAGAATCTTCACACTTTTAATTTCTGCAACTGTAAACAAAAAATTGGTCCAGCTAACAGAGTAAGAACTGACATGGTTTGCCTATGTCTGGGTGCCCTCAAAAAACTGTGAAACTCTGTTTCTTGATGCCTTGTACTTGATATATCGACTCTATAAACAATTTTTTAAACAAAATTTTTAAAAAAATTCATAACACATATTTAACACACATGTTAAATTTTACTGGATGAATGACACAACTGCACAGAAAACCTCAGGGTTGAAAGTGGTTTAGATCAACATCGGTGAATTAAGATCTGCAAGAGACAGTAAGTGACACAGAAAGTGGAAACCCCAAAGAAAAGACTAGTTCACTAAAAGTCCTTTCACATCTATGCTAACTTAACTTACCTTTAAACGCGCATTTACTTAGTGCAGTTTGATGTTCATCATAAGTAAAAATCAAAAGTTCTAGTTAACACTTTAAGAGCTGGGGTACAATATGTTCGTACTTTGAAATCGACCTAAAACCAGCAGTTGTCAGTTGCCTCACCAACGCCATAGCTCCTCCACCGATTGCACTAGAGAGCTGTTCAAGGGCTCAAACGGATCAGACAGTCTTCTAGATTGCACTCAAAAAAATTTTTTTGGTTGGGGGTTGCGGATGTCTTGTGAGTGGTGTCACAAGTGAAGTAGTTTTCAGCCATTTTGGCTCATGTTGTCTGGCCTAGGGCTCAACCACTAGGCAAAAGTATTTCACTGAAGTTTTCATTGGAAACTAGGCTCGAGTCTGAGTCTTTTGAGCCTTTGATCGACTTTCTAGCGTTTCTGGTTCAAAAGTTATGATCTTAACTAAACAAATTAATTAATTATCTAATTAGTCAAAAATTTTTACTAACTTAGATCATAACTTTTGAACCCGAAACCTCAGCAGGTCATCCAAAGTATCAAAAGACTCAGATTGTAGCCTAGTTTCCAATAAAAACTTCAGCGAAATACCACCACTTAACGGTTGGCGCCCAGGGCCAGGTGAAGCTGGCCAAAAAGTCCTCCACTTATGATTTCTCTCACAAAAAAACCGCACCCCCAACCAAACAATTTTTTTCAAGTGCAAACTACGAGACTTGCCGCATCTTTTGACACTTCGACCAAGTCCGAAACCTGTACAGGAGTGGATATATTCCCATGCAAAGTCACGTGCGATCCAGCTGTTTTTTGCGAACCGCTTGAATTAACCCGGACGCCAAAGTGTTAACAATGTTTTGTTTATGTATAGAACAAAGATGGTAAACCCTTTCTAAGTTATGGCCATAAATCTATATACCTGTTGTTTACACCATGGGTTGCATCATTTTTTGTTTGTGACTCTATCAGCTGAAATGTTACACAATCATCTTCTGGGGCAAAGCTTTGAAATGAAATCTAATTCAAGCCTACTAAACACCATATTTACTCGATTGTTAGCTGCCCTTGATAGGAAGCTGCATGAAATAGTGTTAAAATTAATGTAAGCCATTTTTTATTGTAAGCTGCCCTTGATTATAAGCTGCACGAAATGAAAAAAAACTTTTGGCTTACAATCAAATAAATAGGGTACCTTTTCCAACTCCTATTCAAGATCTCACGCTTTTATTCTTATCCAGCGTTACAATTAACTAATTTAGATATCACACCAGTGATATTTAGACTAAAGTAGAAGGCATAGCATGGTGATGAATTCATAAACCTGAAACTAAGGAAGATTAAAAGTTTCTGGATAAATCATTTCAACTAATGTGGACATCAACCTATATTCGTTCTGATAAACTCTTATGATGCTCTTAGTATCTTGCAAGCAAGATATGGTCTTGCCAACACAACCAGATCAAATTTTCTGTCTGTTCATCTCAGTTATCAGCAATCTATCCTACACAACATATTAGGGATAGCTGTTGTGATGTCACAGTTGTTCTGTTTGTTTGATAAGACTTTTTAAAAATGGTACAGAAACACCGCAAAACACATTGAAGAACTGCCTGTGGTGCCAAGTGTGAGCACGCTTCATGGCCACAATATCAACAATATCTCATGTATTTATTAGCTATTTTATGAAAAATGGTATTTTAGAACAACTCTAAATTAAACTCAGCATTTGCAATGTCACTGAAAACCCAAACTAACCTTTTCCACATGTATCAAATTAATGGCCAACCTGCGGAGTGTTCTGCTTGGTCAATGTAGTACAAGCATAATAATCTAAAAGGATATTTCCCCCATAAATGAATCTTCATCACACAAACTTAAGTTTATGCTACCACTGTTTCACACCATATACTAGAACCATTACTGAAAGTAATGTTGCGCAAGTAAAAAGTCACAACCTTCTTTTAAGTGAAGTATGGCATTTGAGGAATCATCCTGGCGTGCAGCACCTTCATGACTCTGCAAGGATTCAGACTGCACTCATCAATATCAGTGTTTCAAAGCTGTGTTTTTTTTCACTGAGACATTTCAGTCACTTCTTTGCTGAGACCTTTTGGTCACTGAACCATTTCGGTCATTTGTCTCACAGTTGCATTTAAACTCACCGTAGCAGTGTTCATTAGCATATATTTCCAGACATTGTGACCAAAATGACTTAATTTTTTTCGGTCATTTCAAAAACATTTTGGTCCATGACCAAAAAAAAAAACAGTTTCGAAGTACCACAGAGTTAAAACAAAAACATTCGTATCTGCTTGCAAAGCATTTTACTACAGGAGATTGATTTCACGTCAAGTACAAATTTTCTCTTTTTAACAATCAGCATGTGCAACTAAAATACAGGCTTTTACAAAGCAGGACTTCTAGGACCTTTTGTTAGCAAGGTTGGTAAGTTTCTGCTCTGGCAGATTTGTTGATGCATGCCACATGGGGCAATTTTTTGTGAGCTTGGATGCTAGAGGAATTAACCATCAAAGATTTGCATTACACCTGGCTAAAATCAGTTTACCCAACAAATTCCAAGTGCTCTTTTTACTTCGGTACACCAAAACTGAAGTGCAATAAAACAGTAGCCAAAGGAAATAAGTCACAATGTAGTCATTCTAGTAACAGATGTTACTATCACCAACATGGTGAAGTTATAACTGGCAACATCTTCATGCACACTTTCATAAGCAGTGGATAACTACCGTAAGATGACATTCTCTGGACAGATGTTCACGACGACACCCATGACACAGATGAAGATGACACCTACTACAATCTACTGTACTTATAGACAAACTTCCTTCTTCCAATTAGAAGAAGATTTCTTAGGTTTTGAACAACAAAATTGACTTTTATTACATTTGCCTGTAAAAATCAATATTTTGTGGTTGATTGATCGCATAGGGTCTTCACTGGTGAAAAGGTCAGTTGACCTGCGGCTTATTCGTGAATTATCCTTGATTCTCGATATATGGCTAAAATTTCTGCTGCGGCTAGTAAGCGAGTACATACGGTAGCATGATCAAATTGTGAACAAAAATCTGTGATCACCGTGACATTGGGGACCACAGTGTTGAGTCACATGGTTCTGTGGGGTTTGTGGCAGTGTGATGTCAAATGACATTACAGCAGATGTGCAGGGTAAAAATGCAAATATTGGTATCAAATCACTAGACCTATCAAAATGAATCATTTCACAGTTAACACTTTTGTGGCTGGTCTAAATCAAGCAGTTCACACCAAAACAACGGGATCGTACGTGGCTTTGCGTGAGAGTAACTCTGGTGCTTAAAGCAGCAGAGCGCTGTTCAAAAGCTCAAAACACTCGGAAAGTCTTGTAGTTTGCAATTAAACAAAATTTTTGGTTGGGGATGCAGATTTTTTGTGAGTGACGTTGCAATTGGAGGACTTTAAGGCCACCTTGGCCCACTTCACCTGACCCTGTCTCCAAACGGTTAGATGGTAGTATTTTGCCAAAGTTCTTATTGGAAACTAGACTACAATCTAAGTCTTTTGATACTTTGGATGACATGCTAATGTTACTGTTCTGTTGAAAGATACAAATTGTGAGCAAGTCCACAGGAAGAAACTATTAAATTGCAAATAAAATAAGAATGAGACAATAGCTACAATACGTAGAATGCATATTCACCACAATACCCACGAACACACCTGTGATATTGACAGTAGTTAGCATGATCTTATGTTTGAAAGGTGAACTTAGCCCAAGTCACAGAATACCCCAAATAAAGTTAAATCATGCTAGTGATGAGCTATGAGATTCAATTTTTGGGTCACTTTTATGGCCTGTGAACATGTTTACAGGATGTTTCTCATACTTAAAATAGTGTGGCGCACCAAGACCTCCCCTTGTGCTTCATTGATCATAAGAAAGCATTTGACCACATAGATCACTCAAAATTAATGGCACTTTTGGACCTGATAAAAACAGATGACAAAGACATGGCAATAATTCAAGATAGAGCTTGACCAATAAATTTTTATGGGCCGATACAGATGTTTTTCATTTTTCATTGCCGATACCGATATTTTTGCATTACTCAACCACTATCTATTTTGCCTCATGAGGCAAAATAAACACTCCTGGAGCTATTTTGCCTTCAGCCAAACATTTTCAAACCACAGCTAAAAGACATTACAGTGCATTTTTTCCTTCAGGCCACATAAACAAAGAAAATAATTTCACAAGTTACAATCATTTTGTGAGGCAAAATATACACTCCTGTTTTCCTTGAGACAAAATATACACTCCTGAAGCTATTTTGCCACCAGCCGAACATGATTGGCTTAACTGGTCACAATGGCAAGTCTGGATAGCATGACTGTCTCAGTTGGCTGTGACACAAGTAATGTTATGCTTTCAGTGCTGGCAAGCTGCTAGCAGCTTTTCGCTTGCACTGTGTGAACTGCAGGTAAACCTAAACCTTTGTTTCTTTACGTGTTGAACTTGTCACGTGACCATTTCAACCAGCTGTGTTTGACGAAAGGTCAAATGTATTCTAATAGGATGGTTTCATCCGTTGTGCCTACTGCAGTCCATAGCAATTTCTAGGACTCACAGTAGTCTAACTCTAATTCAAAAAATGCACAAACAGCAAACATGTGTTGCGTATAAGTGGATTGCTCCTTGTGTAGACATCTGTGCCTATGCTCAGATATGTCTTAAGTAAAAAACAACGCACAACGCATTAAAACCATCACTTTACTGCGATGAAGAACCATACAACATCGAATTCTATGCAAACCTGGGTCCTGCTCGCTGTGACTTTTTTATGCATGCTGAATGCAAGGCTGTCTAGACCAGACAGACTTTGATAAAACAGCCAACCAACACAACAGCACGTAACCTAGTTCGCAGACAATCATCAGCTTACCGCGCCAAACCTACGAGCAACTGCTACGTCATAGAGCGTTTTGTCAGGACTGTTGCACAACCATCTGATTATATGCATGAAGGCTTTGTGTGCTGGGAACAGGACAGAGCATTTGTGTTAATCAATCAAGGTCAGAGATGAAGTAGCAACTTGGTTTTCTGAACGCTCCATGCAGAGCAACAGCGTAAAACTTTTATGAGCAAATATTGGCGATGTATATTGGCGGAATTTTGCCGATACGATACATCGGCTGATATATATCAGTGTGCCGATATAACGGTTGAGCTCTAATTCAAGATATATATTATAAACAGAGTGCTGCTGCTGCTCCAGTTAGAAATGAGCTCACAGATTGAAAGGAAACTGACAAGGTGTGCTCTTTCATCAGATCTACATAACTTATAAGCAGTAAAATAATATTACGCAATATTCATCACCTTGATGGAATTAACACATTTGGCACAGATTGACGCATACATGCACCATACATTCAAAAGCACAGGGTGGTGATTGATCTATATATATATATATATATATATATATATATATATATATATATCTGCCACATGATAACTTTTCTCATACTATTTTTTGCAATGAAAATTTCCACAAATGTTCTTCATACCTAGACACGTTAATCATGAAAATTTCATACAAATTGGCCAAAACGTTGAATTACAAGGTTTTGCCACAAACCATCTTGCTTGGCCTATGCTACAAGACTTTTTCAAAAAAGTCAAGTGTGAGCACTGTTTTGTACCACAATAACATTTTTCTTACTCGTTTGGTTGCAATGAAAATTTACAATAATGTTCTCCATCTACCTGCATAACCCTCTAAAATTTCAGGTAATATGAGCAAGAACTTCTTTCGTAATGCAGTTTGTTATCCAGCAACATTTTGCTAGGCCTAGGCTACAACACTCTTTGCAAAACACTTAGGTCCTGACAGTTGTTGCATGTACAAGGATAACTATTTTTACTCGTATTTGAGCAAAGAAAATTTCCAGAAATGATTTTCATACCTCTATGTGCATCATCTCTGAAAATTTGAAGTAATTCTCATGAAAACCTTCAGAGTTAGGTACTTTTGATTTGTAAAAATAGATGCAAGTAGGCTACTAAACCGTATCTTATTCAGTAAGTGTGAGTACTTGTTCTGAAAGCCCCATAACTTTTTCAGAACTATTTTTTGCAACAAAAATGTTTAACAATGTTGTTGGGATTGTTTTACATTTTGCCTGAAAATTTGAGTTCAAGGCATCAAGAATTTTGCAAGTTATTTATTTGTAAATCAAGCAATTGAACTCTGTTCCCAGCAGATCGGACTAACTGTTGCGGCGTGTGGTTAGCAAGGCGCTAATTTGGTTCAGTAGGTTGTTGAGTACAATTCAATATCTTTTCCCATTCCCATGCTCGGTCTTTTGCAACCAAATTTGAGACGAATGTTCTTCTTGTGAAAATGCATCAATCAGACAAGTACTTTGAGTTATTCAATTTTGAGTCTAATTCTTGGATGAAAACAACCTAAAAACTGTACCGTACCAGCTGAATAATTGCGTGGAATTCCCACAGCACCGAGGGTGTGAAAATTGGCAGCACTAACATCAATGATATTCGCTATGCAGATGATACTGTTCTGCTCACAACATCGGAAAACAATCTCCAAGAACTGATAGATCAGGTAGTCTTTCCTAGAAAATATTATGAAATGGAAATAAACACAAAGAAAAAGAGAGTGGAAGGGTCATCATGAAATGACAAAGCATTCTAACATGCAAATTCAAAATATAGATGGGGCCACCTTGAAAGAAGTTAAGAAGTTCAAATATTTAGATCATGGACCACCAGCGATGTAAGATGTCACAAACATGTATTGCAATGGGGAAACAACCCTTAAGACACTCAATCAGATTTTGAGTAATAAAAACATATATGTGACTTTCTTTACATGAGTCCTAAAATTGTATGTCTGGCCAGTTCTGCTACACGGTTTTGAATCATGGACATTAACTGCACCACTAATAATGAGCTTGGGAGCTGTTGAGATGTAGTTCTATTGGAAAATATAAAAGATTTGTTACGTGGCCAAGAAAACAAATAAACAAGTCCTAATCCAAGTGAATCAATTATAGACCTTCTAAATTGTACGCTAGGAAAACATGATCACAAAATAATAGACCAACCAAAAAACAAAACAAAATTCAATTACTTTTGCAACAATAGGACAGCAATTGTTTCATTATGGCAATACAAAATGAATCAGTAACAAGAAAATATTAAAATGTCACAGGAAAACAAAGGCAAAAACCAAAAAGTCAAATTGCATACACAACACTGCCAATCAAAAGGAATCCTTTCTCAGCAAATAATCAGACAAGATTTTACAGAGCATAAGATTTTGCCTACTACATAGGCATCACCAACTCTTTTCAAATAGAACCATATATGCAATATTTGTTTATGTAAAACAGATGTTGGTTGGAAAGCAATGTGCTAAAAGTTGAGGGTATACAAACTAACAAGTGAGATGTGCACATAGATGAGAGAAATGACAATGGAGGTTATGAAGCAGAAAGCCATACAGCAACCAATATCATCGTAGCACAATCGTACACAGCAAAGGCAAAAAACATTTTTTATCAACATAGACCACGAAGTAGCAACACAGTTACCCACAGACCATGATGGAGTATCACAGTTGCATGTATGTCCTGCAGGGCACATAGTATACTTGGAGTGAACAAGGTTGAATCCAGGCAAGGGTGGAAATCATAATAGCCAATCAGAGATTATAAGCACAGCAACAAATTGCAAAGGTTTAACAGAATTTTTTGTTATATTTATCCTTCTTGTCTGTGAAAGGGTCATTCTGGCATGGGACTTTGAGGTAAGATGTGTTATCCTGATGTCAAAGAATGTTTTCTCACAGCTGTTCCAGGGCCCTCTAATACAAATGTCCAACCTTTCATTGTCCACAATCTTCACATTTTCCCTAACACTTTTGCGTCTGGCCGGTTTCGGGGATTTCCGCATCAGAACAACAGGATCGTACGTGGCTTTGCATGCGCATAACTCTGGCAGCAAAAGCGATAGAGAGCTGTTCATACGCTCAAAAGATGCAGCATGTCTTCTAGTCTGCAATTGAAAAAAAACTTTGGTTGGAGGGGGCAGATTTTTTGTGAGTGACATTGTAAGTGGAGACTTTTTGGCCACCTTGGCCTACTTCATCTGGCCCTGGGCCCAAATCGTTAGATGGTAGTATTTTGCTGAAGTTTTTATTGGAAACTAGGCTACAATCTGAGTTTTTTTTATACTTTGGATGACCTTCTGGGGTTTTGGGTTTAAAAGTTATGATCTGAAATAAACAATTTGATTAATTCGTTAATTTGATAATTAATTAATTTGTTTATTTCAGATCATAACTCTTGAACCAGAAACGCTAGAAAGTCGATCAAAAGCTCAAAAGACTCGAACTCGAGCCTAGTTTCTGATTAAAACTTTTGTGAAACACTTTGGTGTAACCGCTAGGCCCTAGGCCAGATAACATGAGCCAAAATGACCCTAAAACTACTTTACTTAAGACGTCACTCACAAAAAATCTGCAACCCCCAACCAAAAAAAAATTTTTCGACTGCAGACTAAAAGTCTTGCCGAATCTTTTGAGGGTTTGAATCAGGGTTGATAAAAATAATGATTTGAAAACTAATCAAAAAATCGAATTCTTTTGATTTAAATCTGATTTTTTAAATTCAAATCAGACTTTTATTATTTAAATCTGATTTTTTTTACTTTTATGATTTTTTTGATTTGATGCGCAAAGGGTGGCAACCAAACAAGTGGTAATTATTGATTTTAAAGAGTTTGGTTTAATATAATTTTTTGTGCTTTGTTTCTTCTCATACAGCAACTACAATTCAACTGAACTTCCATCCAAACTACTTTGTACTTATGCATCTAGCCTAAAGCGAATCAGTTCATAATACCAGTACCAGTGTAAAAACGAAATATTTATTGGAATGACAATACTCAAACCATAGGCTTGCTTAATGCCAGCCTATACTTTCAAACTTGTGCTATTCTGACTGTTTTGACTTCTGAGTCTGCAAATGTTAGTGATTTCAGTCCACATTGCATGTTTGCAGTTAGTTGACATAGAATCTGTGATCTCACAGTTGCTACGATTGATAAAACTTCATTGCTTTTGTAACTTGTGTTGTCATAAGTCTCTGCCTTCTTTAATAATAAGTAATACCGATTAGAATACCAATTAAATGTGCCACACAAATAACAGAAAGCTTCAAAACTGCATATGATGATTTTTTTTTATTTTATCACTGATTTAAATGAAATGATTTAAATGAATCAACCCTGACTATAAATAGCTGAATTTTGATTTAAACTTTATATGCTTATTCGGTATCCCTTAGTGCAAATAAGTTTATAACAACAGTACCAGTGTACGAAATGAAACATTTATTGAAATGCCAATACTGAAACTGCCAGTTTTATAGAACATTGATACTCATGGCACACATGCATGAAATGTTAAAAACCTCTTATAATAATATACCTGTTTTATGAATCAAAAAACTACATGTACAGTCAACAGCCTTCATATTTGATGGAATTTAAATGCAACTTTCACTTTACACTCGTCCACACTTTCAAACTTGTGACATTGTAACAGTTATGACTTCTGAATCTGCAAGGGTTAGTGATTTCAGTCCACGTATCATTTTTGCAGTTTATCATTTTTGCAGTTTCTAATTTGTGACCTGACAGTTGCTATAATTGATGAAATTTAGAAGTGGTTTTAACTTGTGTCATCATAAGAACTCTTTGCCTGCTACACTAATACTGTATAGGCCATGCAAAAACGTATTAGAATGCTAATTAAATGTGTCACAGAATTCACACAAAGCTCTGAAACATAATCTTTTTCATTTTTATAAATCACAGATTTAAATCAATCAACCCTGGTATGAAGAACTCTCTAGCACAATCAGCTGAGGAGCTATGGCGTTGGTAAAGCAACTGAAAACTGCTGGTTTTAGGCCGAAATCAATCCAGGTTGGCTCTCAAGGTGTTAATTTGATTTCTGAGACTTGAAAATGAAGATGAAGGTCAGGCAACATCAGCCATAGGCCAGGCAACATGAGCCAAAATGACCCCAAAACTACTTCACTTATGATGTCACTAACAAAAAGCAGCATCCCCTAATCAAAAAAATTGTTTTGAATGCAAGATCCATTGGAGCTCTTGAACAGCTCTCTAGGGCAATTGGCAGAGGAGCTATGGCGTTGGTAAGACAACCGAAAACTGCTGGTTTTAGGCCGAAATCTAGGTATGAATATATTGTATGCTGGCTCTCAAAGTGTTAAAAAGCACAAACACTTTTTTCAGGTATGCACATCATTTGCATGAATGGCAATCTAATAGGGGATTTGCATTACATTTGTTGAAGGCATCCTTCAACTGAAGTGTAAAAAAAATTGTTCAAACATTTGATCTAAGCTTAACAGATTCATTAACTGTATCTATGAATCTGAAGTGTTATTTTTAAATTTTATCAGAGGTATTAGGTTGACAAGTCACTATAGTTGTGTTTTTGCAACATTTTTGGTTGTAAGTGTCTGGGTAGCCGGCAACAGCTACACAAGCACAACTGCTAGGTAGCCAGCACCCATGTGATTCAGCACATGGTTAGGTTTAGTCACCACACACAGAAAGCAGGTTCAGACTTTCTTTATATGATAGTAGGGTGAACATACTTGGACTGGTCTTGGCAGTGACACATGCACTACGCTAGAATTTGTGGCTGACTTTTGATATGGTACTTGGATTACAATTAAAAAAACTTGAGCCAAAAGAATGGCTCAATGGGTTGGGGCCCAGGGCCAGGTAAAGTTGGCCAAAAAAACACCCACTTGTAATGTTCCCCCCAGCGAACGCCAAACCAAAAACAAATATATTTTTTTCGATTTCAACTAGAGGACTTGCTGAATCCGTAGAGGGTTTGAACAGCTTTCTAGCTCTACCAGCTGGCGATTTATGGCCAAAAAAGGGCAGGCCAATATATTGGCTCGTGCGATCGTTAAAGGGTTAAAGGTGTTTCAGGGACTTGATTCAGGTTCCGAGAATCAGCGAAATTTATCATCGGGTCCTTACAGGTCCATACCCGGTACCTAATATTTTCCTAAAATACTGTTTCAAAGTGTTACCAATTTCACAAATCAAATCTTCTTTTACTTTAAATACATACCATGTGATAATCTTGTTTTAAGTTTAGAGCTTTAGCTTTGTTGCTTTAAAGATTCAGGTTTATAGTTTTAGGTCTAGGGGTTGTAGCTTTTAGGTTTAGTATCAGGATTTCATGTTTAGGGTATACAGATTTAGGGTTATGGAAGTCCACATTGAAAACTTTATTGCTATGGGGGCTGCATATAATACATCTATAAATGCTTTAACAACTTCAACAAAAACTTTTTACATTAGTTAGCATGAAATGAAGATAATAATAGCCATTTCTGGTTGAGTAAAAATTCAGTTTGAACAGAAGGGTTTGTTGCTGACAATGCCAATTCTGCTATTTGACACTGTCGGTGATGAACCTTCTATTTGGCGCCTCTGCTATTTGGCATTTTTGATTTGTTGCATTGCAACAAACTATTTCTATTTCGTGGTTGTGTTGAACTACCTCTTCTATTTGGCACTTTGGATGTGCTGCATCGCAAAACCTCTTCTATTGCACTTTCAATGTGTGTTGCTTTGCCGCACTTCTACTTTTTTTTGTAGTAATCTTTGTTTTGTATATTGTACATAGTCCTCACACTAGATGTGTTCATCCTGTTTATGTTCGCTGCATGCCAGAACCTCTACTCTTTGGCATTTTCGGTTTGTTGCATTGTAACGAACTATTTCTATTTGGCAGTTGTGTTGAATTACCTCTTGAATTTTTTTGTATTAATCTTTGTTGTGTGTATTGTACTTAGTGCTATGCACTAGATCCGTTCGTCCTCTTCATGTTTGTTGCGTGCCAGATTTCCAGCACCTTTTCTATTTGACACATCTGATATTTGGCACCATCGGCGATGAACCTGTGTCACTTCAAACGAAGCGTGTGGAATAAATAGCATAGGTCAACAAAAAAACACTTTTAGTATTAAACAAGAATATGACATAACTTTTTAAGATAACTTTTGGGTGCTGATTCCAGCTTTGGCATTCGTTTTCTTGTGTCACGTCAAATTTTGGAGTTACAGCGAAAGGCATTTTGGGTATATAAACTGTTGTCTGCTAATATATTAACTGTTGTTTCCAAGTGAAAAATGATCTGATAATTCAGTCGATATAAAGTTTGTTAATTTATTACGAATGATCAAAAAAACAAGTTGAACACACAAGCAGAGGACTTTTGGCCTTGGTAGTGGAGCTCATGAAACTTCTGTAAGTGTTTTGAACAAGATTTTCTTTTAAAAAATGTGGCTGGATCACCACATGACAACATCCAGCAGGCGATACCATGATTGATTCTTTTCAGAACCCCTGGTATCTTGCTTCCATAGCTTGAATATTTTTCACCCTGGTAGTCACTCATGGCATCAAGGTTTTCCAAAAAAACATTGGTGCGAATGAAAAAAATGCATCTTTAAAGATATATGCAAGCCCATCTCCATGTTAGCTAAAAAAGCAATTCTGCAACTTCTCTTTAACACCTTGGTGTCTGGGTGGTTTTGGCAATTTTCGCGAAAAAACAGCAGTTTTCGGTTGCCTTACCAACACCATTGCTCCTCCGCCGATTGCACTAGAGAGCTGTTCAACGGCTCAAACGGATCGGCCAGTCTAGTAGATTGCACTCGAAAAAAAAATTTTGCCTGGGGGTTGCGTTTTTTTGTGAGTGACGCAATAAGTGAAGTAGTTTTAGGGTCATTTTGGCTCATGTTGCCTGGCCTAGGGCCCAACCACTAGGCCAAAGTGTTTCGCTGAAGTTTTCATTGGAAACTAGAATCGAGTCTGAGTCTTTTGAGCCTTTGATCGACTTTCTAGCATTTCTGGTTCAAAAGTTATGATCTAAAATAAACAAATTAATTAATTAACTAATTAGCTAATAAGTCAAATATTTTTACTAACTTGCATTACAACTTCTGAACCCGAAACCCCAGCAGGTCATCCGAAGTATCAAAAGACTCAGATTGTAGCCTAGTTTCCAGTAAAAACTTCAGCGAAATACTACCACCTAATGGTTGGCGCCCAGGGCCAGGTGATGCTGGCCAAGGTGGCCAAAAAGTCCTCCACTTATGACGTCACTCACAGAAAACCCGCCCCCCCCAAGCAAAAATTTTTTTCGAGTGCAATCTACTAGACTGGCCGATCCGTTTGAGCCCTTGAACAGCTCTCTAGCACAAATGGCGGAGGAGCTAGGGCGTTGGTAAGGCAACCGAAAATTGCTGTTTTTTAGGCCGAAATCAAAGTACGAATATACCGCAGGCCAGCTCTATACGTGTAAAAACAATGAGCCATACTATTTCTTACAAAGATCGAGCATATCCACCTGAATGTCTTCTGAGCTTGTAATTCCAGGGCATTCTTAACTGGACATTCTTAACTTGAAGTTTCGATCTGTTAAAACCTCTACAAATCTACTGGCCTACAAAATTCCTTCTTTCAGTTTAGCTTTCCTGAGATCAGGAAACTTGTCACACAAATACAGTAGCTAAATTAAAGCTAGTGGAATTGCATTTGGCCATTGGTTTCACAAAATTTTTCATCAAGCCCAATTTTATATGCAGAGATGACATCAGGACTTATCATGATTTGCTAATGGAGGATGCTGAGCTCTTGAACACTGTTCACTACAAGAACACGCAAGCTTTTTGTGGATGAATGTTGCTTTTCATAGTGATCCGCAGTAGCACCTAGAGTGGTTGTCCCATAAACATAAAAAACAGCAGTACTTGGGAACTTCTATGTGCATTCCCTTATGCTTATGAACTTGAGAGTTCCACACAGGCTCCGCTGGTAGTCAGTACGACCAACTAAAAAGCATTCAAAACAATCTGATTGTTATCATACGATTCAATCAAATTAACGGAATGTGCAAAGAGGATTTAATGTCTTAAATTGCCTGTGTACACAGAGATATCAATATGTCACTCAATAAAACAGATTCTTGCATTTAAATCACTCAGTTAAGGTTGGTAAACTTGCTTTACTTTCGCAAATGGAATGTCCGCTACATCAATTATTATTCTGTGTTACGTCACAATGCCAAACAATGCTACCTTTGGTTGTTCATAGGCCTGTGGTAGGCTAGGTAGCTGGTAACCAAAACATACAGATATCTCAAAAACTAGATGTGCTACAAAAAATATTGACATTTTTTAAATCAACGTCAAAAATACTTTTAGCTCTTTCAGTCCCAGGTGAGCCACTTTTTTTGCAATTTTTAAAAATTTTTCAAGGCCATAACTCACCAGGCGATTGAGCTAGAGAGCTGTTCAAACCCTATACGGATTCAGCAAGTCTTGAACTGCTGATCAAAATAATTTTTTTTTCATTTTGGGTTTGAGCTTTTCAGGGGGGAACGTCACAAGTAGGGGTGTTTTTGCATTATTTTGGCTATCTTTGCCTGGCCCTGGGCACCAATCCACCAATCCAATTTTTTTACTCAAAGTTTAGTTGAATACTAAGTCAAAATCCACGTCTATAGAGCCTTTGATTGACTTTCTAGCATACCGTGAGCTAAAATTATGGCTCATAAACCAAAATTTTGCTCCCTCAAAAGCGACTCTGGAGGGCATTTCACCCCAGGTAATAGCTTACCGTCACATTGAGCTAGAGAGCTGTTCAAATCCTCTAAAGGCTCATGAAGGTATGTAGTTTGCAATAAAAAAAAACGTTTCAGTTTAGGATGTCTATTTTTTTAATGCTTATATAATGATAGGATATTTATGTCATTTTTGCTGACGTCAGCATTTTTGCCGTACTACCTTTAAGACCCGCAGGAGCCATTTTAGTGGCAAAAATTTTTTTTTGAGTCTAGCTGTTTTTGATTACATTTCGGGACCTCGAAGGGTCCGAATGGGTTTTTAGCATTTCTGGTTCGAAGATTAGGCCAAAAAAACTTAAAATTAATTGGGGAAATCTGTCAAAACTATTGAGAAAATCCCCTTACTAATTAGCTGTTTTTTGGTCAACTTCTGAACTGGACATGCTAGGAAGTCAATCAAGGGCTCTGAAGACTCGTATTTGAGTCAGAAATCCAACAAGACTTTGATATGCAATGTCCGCATGTTGGATCTGCGGATAACATCATACGAATAATCGCAAAACAGCCCCTAATCCAGGGGTCACGGGCCAACAAGGCCAAACAAAATTATAAATTTATTTTTAAATTCTATAGTACAAGAGTTCAAGGGTTCTTCAGAGGGTTTGAATAGCTCTCTGGCTCAATCTTGCTGGTGATTACGAATGGCCAAAGGTTGGCCAAAAGAGGCTAATGGCTCTTTTTTTAACTTTTGCCAAAAATTAGTCTTTTCAGCCATGAGTTTGGCACCAGACATGCTAGCAAGTCAATCAAGGGCTCTAAAGATTCGTATTCGAGTCAAGAATACAAAAAACATTTAGGATAAAAAGATGGCCAATTCGGCTGGAGCCCAAGGCTAGGAAACCTAGCCTATAACGCAAAAATACCCTTCCATTATGACATACACAATGGAAAACCCCAAAAGCAACCCAAATTTTTTTTTTCAATCTCAGGTGCAAGGCTTCTGAATCCATAGAGGGTTTGAACACCTCTCTAGCTCTAGCTGCTGGCAAGGTATGGCCTTGCAAACTTTTCAAAATATTTTCAGCAAAAATTGGGCCCACGGGACTGAAAGGGTTAGGGGCACTTATTGCAATGACCGTTTAAATTTTGCTGTTGACCAATGTAGTCAAGAATACTAATCTAATTGATAAAATTACTTTAACATAGACTCAATATATGTATTATCTATGTATATGTGGCTGCTCTGCAGGCTGTAGTTTACCTTGCCCTAGGTTGGGGTTATATAGATTATTTAGTATTCTTCATGGTCAATTGGACTGCACCAATATATAGCTCCCAATTATTGCATTTTGTTAATTTCAGTTTATTTTATTGTTTTTAAAAAAAAGTTTGCATTTTTATATTATACAAACCAACTTTAAATGCATCGAAACTATAAAATCCCCAGCTTTAACCCCAAGTAACCTTCAACCATGCTCTGAGTCATCACCATGAATCACTATTAGCATCGGAAGTGTTAAACTTGGCTTGTGTAGTCATAGTTAAAGATGGGGTGGATTTCAGTTTCACTTTGAGCACTTTTGGCTGTGTACACAATGTCAGTGGGTCATCTGTACTGTACACTATCATATGGGTTTTGGTTTTGATGTGTCATCTATCTAGCAGCTCACCCTGTTTAGCTGTTGCCGGCTACCCAGCAGTTGACAATGCGTAGCCGTTGCCAGCTACTTAGGCATTGCCTTGATAGTTTTGCTGGTGGGCAAATGACAAATACAGTAAATACAGCAATGCACGTATTTTTTATGTCTATCATGTACTGTATTGTTTTTAAATATGTGAAAAATTCACGGTCAAACAAATAACATTCAAAACATGTAAAACAATTTGAGAATCGGCCATCTTCTTAGCAAAGCAATAAACATACACACACAGACGCATTTCAGAACAAAAGCAATGTTAATGCATAAAAATCATGAAGATGTGATAAAATTATTACCCACGGACCATCATAATGGAGTACCACAGTTGCATGTATGTCCTACCAAGCACATAGCATCACCAGGTGAATGACATGGAAGAGGCAGAGGTAGAAACAGATTACAAAAAGGTTTAGCAGTAAAAAGTAATCCAGCAAGTGTCAAGTACATGAAAAACAAAATAAGGTTAGTTCAAGAGTGGAGTATTTAGTAGCTAAGATTGTAGTGAAAAAACTGCAGTACATTAAAATCAAACAGCTGTGATTCAAAATTTGACATTTTGACTTGCTAGGGTAGGGTTAAAGAATCCCTAAGCATTTTCTCACTATTTATCTACTGTAGATGAACTAAAGTATTAATCAACAAAACTGATACCAGAACCTTACCAAACTGTGGATTTAGGCTAAAATTATTCTTACAGTTAAATGAATCCAATTTTGGCACCACAATCCTCTCTACAAGTTTAACGAAATGCTGCTTGTCAAAAAGAAATATCTTTTCGCAACTTAATGTGGAATAGTTGAGAGCTAAAAGGAAAGCAGTGATGCAACTTGGCTCAATCGTTTCAGCATCAAATTTGTCAGACTTCAACATAATAAGACACAAGACTTATCAAAACGTTCTTCACATAACCTACAACTACAAAAAAAGGCATGATTTTTTGTGATTTTAACAGACACTAGGACATACAAATGTACAGTACCATGGTACATCGACAAAGAAATTAGCAAAATCATAGAACTCCACTTAAAGTTGTGTGCTACATTATAACAAACAACCCACATTAACTTGCTATAAACTGTCACCTTCTCTTGTACTTTATGCACAGCAGATTGAGCTAACAATAAAAACTGCCAACAAGAATGTAGTCTAGGCTGCCTTTACTTTTGTTTTATTACAATGTCAGTAAGTGCCAAGCTGAAAGTTGACTTTTAAGTAGCTTAAATGTGGAACATAATTTTTTGAGCAAACATTTCAATCGAGATTCCATTTTGAGATGCAACTTCCCTGTATCATACCCTTTATGTTTGCAGTGTCTAAGTTTGGCTTACTAATCCTGATATGTTTAGCTTAAATTTTGTTGATGCATTGCATCGAATCTTGTTTACTGGCCAAATTGTTTTAAGTGTGAACAACTGCAAGTTCCTTGTTCCCAACTCTTTGTCGTAAGAACTCCCGCCATCAATGAATCATTCCTTTTACATTCTCACAAAACCTGTAGAAATGAGCTTTGATCTTCTGGCAACGTAAGTTATCATGTCTGCCAATTTAAAAACATGATTCTCTTATGTGCATTTGCTTTGACTATGCTAGTTAGTTTAATGCATGGCCTTCAAAACAAGGTTATACCATCTGAACCTCTGCTCTGCAGTACGTCTCAGTTTGCAACCTTGTGCAACTGTTAAAACCAGCATTGTTTCGACATCATACACTTCCATATTTTCTACAGAATGCACTATCGCAGGCCTGCACAACACACTGCCCGCAAGAGCTTTTGCAATGTATGAAGTGTTGCAATAGCCCGACTGCAGATATATAAATAATAGCATTGCTGGTATACAAAAAACTTTTTTTGGGTTGTTTCAGACATGTGAATCGATTTTGAATGTTTCAAGGCTGCTGAATTAATAAATGAACTCACCTTTTCTCTATCACATTAAACTTTTTGTTCAAAAATGGCAAAAATGTGATCCAAATTCTATATAGTTACCCTCTTTAAATGATTGCCACAGCAATGAAAATATTTTTAACGCTTTCAACGCCATGCTACGTTCCAGAACGCGCAGTTTTTTACACAGGTTACTACACCACATTCTGGAACATCACAGTTCTTTGCGCAGATCGCCAAGTGATGTTCCAGAATGTCTAACATTATTTGGCAGACGTGCGCTGCAGACAATCGTGATGATCGACGTGACTCGACGCATCGGACACTGTGCTGTTTCATGTTAACTAGTTGTTCCTCTTAATTAACACTGACTAAACCTCTTTCATCACTTAGGTTAAAAATGTCTTTAATGAAAAGAAAATACTCCAACAATCCTGATGTATTTTGCTACATTTGTGGAAGTTTTACACCAACAGCACAAAGGCAGTCCATCAACGATTTCGCGTAAAGAGCCTATTTTGCTAATTTCAAAATCAAGCTTAGGGATCACGATGAAGCATGGGGTGGGTTCCACATAAAGTCTGTACAAGATGCGTGGAAACTTTGAGATCATGGTCACATGGAAAAGGTAAGTACCTTGCTTTCGGCATTCCAACGATCTGGAGAGAACAAATAGACCATCTTACAGATCCTTACTTCTGCATGGTAGATGTGAAAGGCTTCAATGGGAAAATAAACATCTACCTGTACTCTAATATCCAAATTTCAATTCAGCTCTAAGGTTTATTCCTCATGTTTTGAATGCACCCAAGCCTGTTTTCAACTGCCTTCCTGATCTTGAAGAAGATGATGAACTCAGATACTCTATGACTTCAACAGATGATGACATGTCTCTTGATAGTGTTAGCAAAAGTTGTTGGTTATTGCCTTCTTCCTTATTTGACCAATCTGAAATAAATGACATTAATTCATGATTTGCATCTACGCAAACAATCAGCTGAGCTGCTGGCATCAAGATTACAAGAAAAGCACTTCATCCTTCATCCTGGAAGCAATAACACATTTTATCGAAAAAAAGCAATTTTTGCAATTTTTCACCTCAAATGATGGTTTGCTGTAATTCCATGATCTAAAATCCCTCTTAGATGCAATAGGTTTGGCACAATTAAAAGATGAAGAACTGAGACTCTTCATAGATAGTTCAAATTCAAAATGAAGTCTTTACTGAATGTCTAATAGATGTGGATCCATGCTTATATGGCAATAAATATGGATCCGTACCATGCAGCAAACTCTAAGAAGAACATCATACCATCAAGATGGTTCTGTTAGTGCTTTTCATCTGTTGTACACAATTTTTTTGGAAAACTACATCATCTAACTCCCAAGATTTGGCCAATCAGTTGTTGGCAAGTTACCACGTGTTGGGATGCAATATGAGCATCAAGCTGAATTATTTGAAATCTCGTTAGACAAATTTCCAGATAATTTGGGTAATGACAGTGAGGAGCACGGTGAGCGTATTCACCAGGACTTCAAAATCATGGGGGATCATTATCAAGGATGGAGGGCCACACACATGATTGCAGACAATTGCTGGAGCCTGAAACAACACTGCACGAATAAATCACATGACAGAAAATCACTGAAACACAAATTTGTAAGTTCTTAATTGTAAATCATCCATGATTTGACTATTCAAAATTGCTTTCTGTTTCTTTTGTGTCTGAACACCATCCAGTTTTGATTCGAAAATCTGTAGATGTACATAGGTTTAAGAGCAAGTAAGTTTTTGGCGGTCCAAAGGATTTTGCCTGAATTTTCCCAAACTTGCCCAAAAACTTTTGTGTGACTTTGCCTGCAAAATTTCTCCACAAAATTTTTCGGTATGACCTTCAAAAAAAGGCCCTCGTGTGTTTTTGTGAAAACGTTGGGTGCCATTTTTTAAAATCAAACAACGTTGACTATCATTTTTGCCCAAATTTTCAGTAATTTTTGCTTGGATTTTCGATAAATCGAAGCTTTTAGGGGTGCGCTTGCACCCCCACCTCCTATACCACTTGATGTATTGTAACTTCTTGAATGGGTGTCATTTTTTCTAGTGTGGCATTTTGTCTGTATGTTTGTGCTCAAATGGTAACCACATAAATGACAAAAGGAATGAAATTTGAACAAGCATTGGATCTATATTAAAGCATCCACTTTACTTGTAGGTATACAGTTTCGTAAAACCAGAAGTCTTTCTGAATACATACCCACATACCAATCTAGCTTACAATGTGATGTCTGCGCACCTAGTCATCTGGCAACCATGTCCGTAACTAAGAGGAGGGCTTCGCCCCGCTTGAAAAACTTTCTCTCCTTCTGAAAAATGTCATGGACATATCGTATGCATAACCACTGTTTTCGTGCATGCTATCGATGTAAAATTTGGGCCTCCCTCAGAAAATTATTCGCCTTCCCTTGGTGTGCAAAGCTGGTTACGGGTCTGCTGGTGACAGTAGCCTTGTGACTACTGTCAGCTTTGCCACTCAGCTCAGTCTTTTCACAATCACATTTTTCAGGTTTTAACATCAAATTTTAATAGGCGAAGTTAACGTCAAAAGTTTTTTATAGAGTTACGCATACATAACGACACGAAAATATATTTGAGATTAAACAGAAATCAAAATGAACAAGGTGAATTGGTAAATAGTACCACGCTTCACCTGAAATAACACGAAAAGACTGTCCAGCAAACTAGGTGTTACGTAGGCTCATAGGTGGTGGAAGCAGGGACGCCTCATGGTTTTAGGCACCCCCACTTTTTTCTGGGAGAGCGCGGCCCTCCAACTTTTAATTTTCCAATTTTGCCTCAATAAATGTAAGTAACACAATTCGTATTGGGTCCATTGTTAGTAAAGTAAATTGTTTTTGTGAAAGACTAAGAAAAACTGGTTGCATTTATGTGCTCAAGTCAGTGCAGCGTATGGTAGGGTGTTGTGTAGATTGGGGTTGTTGAGGGCTTGTCAACTTTTTAATAAAATTGCTTAAACATACTGAAAAAAGTTAATGACATCATATTTCAGTGCTCGTGATGTCACAGTTGCCAATTCAAATCACAAAAAGTTTCTAGTTTTTTTGACGTACACTTGTGCCTGCCATTTGAAAATGGCAGTGTCTAGCCGTACGGCGCTATATGGCTAGCTTCTGGGGCTAACCATACGGCACTCTGAACAGCTAACCCTAACCCTAACACGCTTCAGCGCAAAGATGCTCTTCTCAACAACCATGTCGCACCGCTGCGCACCACTGCTTCCACCAACCACAGTGCTCCATGATGAGAGTGACGTACGGCTAGCCCCCAGAAGCTAGCCATACGGCATCGTACGGCTAGACACTTCCTTTGAAAATAGTTCCGCCACCCATGCGTAGGTTACATGTGAAGCAAATGCTTCACACTTGGATGAAAACATTGCTGCATCGTGGGTATATCATTTGGATGTGCTGGTCACCCTTGTCATGACATACAAGAAATGGAAGGAGGCCGGATGGCCTGACTTTGGGCCCCTGGTACAAAGGCCTGAGCCTGGTGTGGGACGCAACAGTTGTGGACACTTTTGCTCAGGGCCACTATAAAGACTCTGCCAGACAGGCTGGTTTTGCAGCCACAAATGCTGAGGCCGCAAAATGCCAAAAATATCATGACCTCCAAACCAGTTACCACTTACAACCAGTGGCAATTGAGACCACTTGTGTGTATGGCAAGTCCACCGCCCCCCTTTTTTGAGTGGTCTTGCGAAGAGGCTTGTTGATGTGTCTGGTGACCCCAGGGAGTGCCAATGGCTCCACCAGCGTCTTTCTCTGGCTGTGGTCAGGGGAAATGCTGCCAGCATATTGGCCTGTGTGCGAGTTTGATCTAACTTTATGTGTTCTTTTTCTAGTAGCTGCTTTTAACATACTGATCACCATCACTGCCTACCACTTGCTCCTGTATCACTATTGCCTTCCGAATCCTCGTTCTTTTCTGTAAGATTCATTTTCTCTCAGTTATGCAGTGTTACCTTGTGCATTGGCTAATTATCTTGTTAATCGCATGGCCTATGATGAGAGTACAGCGTGGTTTCTTATTCAACATTGCTTGAAACCTTTGAGGCCATACAAGAAATAAGGCTAAAATAAGCTATGTTTAAAACATTGTTTTGTTCCTAGTTCAAGTCATTAAGTTTTGAGCTATAGGACAATATATAGCTAGGTCAATACCTCTGCAAAGTTTTGATGGAAATCCTGTTTACTAATTGATGGTTGAAGACAGTCTTTTGCAAAACTGCTCACCCTAAAACTAAATCTCCACAATACTCAATAGTGCTGCTATTTGTCTTTAGCAAAAACTTCGCAGAGGTTTGCCTGAAAATGTAACTGTCGAACATTTTTATACACCTACATCTTCAAATTTTACGCTGTGTGTTTCTGAATATGTGACAACCAACGTTACAGTAAAGTCAGTTAGTCAACGATTTTGCACGAAACAAATCATGGCTGTACTGTGGTCTCTCACGTGTGCAGCCGTTAAATTTCACTGTTTCAAGACAGTGACCTTTCATACAGTAAACCACACTGGATAAATGTTGGACAGAGGCAGTTAACAATCTTTTGCGATCTCCAGAAACATGCAAAATGCTAAAAATAATTTTTGAAGTAAAAATTTATAAAAATATCAGAATCAGTGATACCAAACTCTGTTTCAACATCAACATGGCTATGTGCAACATCTAACATGAAAAAGTCTTCACACAAAACATGACAAACGTCACGTTTAGTTTCGAAACCTCTCCGAATACAAACCCTAAGAGAAAAATGTGGGGGGACACGGCATACCATGTCCCCCCCGTCTAAAAAAAAAGTGGGTGGACACGTCCTCCGTGCCCCCACCAAATTGCGCCCATGCATACATTACATGTTTGCGTGAAGCGGATATTCAGTTGCGATGACTCAAATGAGAAAACATTTTTCCTTTGCATTTGTTCTCTTTTTTCTTTTGCAACTCAACTTTTTTCCACTCCGGTGACGTCATCAAAGATCCGCTTACAAGATCCGCCCCGACGGAGCTCCTTCTTTTACAGGTAACCATTTCAAGACACACAACTGCGGACGTTACCATCCGTATAGCTAACGAAGTTGGCGCACTGGCCTGAGTCACTTTTTCAGACTACGACTGCGCTACGCTACTGTTCCAGAATTTTTGAACCGGATCCGAGACCGGAAAAATATCAAATTTAAAAATCCGACCCCTGTTGAGAACCAGACTCCCGTTGCCGTCGATTTAAGCGAAATTTACCAATGTTTTTGCTTTAGGAATGACCGCGCAGACTCCTGATATTGCCGAAAATGAAAAGTCAGTCCGGATCCGGGTCCTCTTTTTCACAAATTTTTTACTCCTGTGTCAAGGAACATTTTTGACTTGCAAAATTTCTGACTTCACGCCATGTGAAAATACATATAGTAATATTCTACATATCAGATGCGCTAAGAAAATTGTGGATTAGGGCTTGGGGCAGTCCCGTCGCCACATTGGGGAGGCTTAGCCCCCCAAACAAAACTCCAAGCCCCACAAAACTGAAACACGAAACACTATAAAGCAGTTCAGTTTTTGTCAATTTTTAGAGTGTCAACACCCCCGTACAAACCAGAGCTGGGCAGTAGCGAGCTACTAAAATAGCGAGCTAATTTTCCAGTAGGGTTAGAGGGAGAGTCGCTCTTTTTTGAAAAAAATATTGGATGCGGTAGCGAGCTATCACCATTTTACCACTACCGCTATTCGTTACTTTGGCGTGAGTGATGGCCAAAGAAAAAAGTTCGCAAGAGCTCTTCAGTCAGCCCATGTTGGTAGCAACTGCTCTTATCACTGTTTTGTGCTGATTTTGGATGATTTGTTTCCGGTATGCTAGCAGCAAAGATTTTGCTAGTTTGCTTTTGACCTGATCGATAGGTTCCACGTCAGTTCGGTAAAAACTCAGCATCAGCGACAAACTTAAAGAAGTTGGGGTTTCGAAGTATAATGGATATAGGCTACCTTTTCGCATTACGAATCTCCGTTCCCTACTCGTGATTGTATTCCGTACGTGAGATCTGGTTTGTATCAACTTGTCATTCGCGTCAAGGGAATTCGTGTGTGCGCGCTCCACAGCGTTCGCGAAGTCACCTCGTTTTGAATTGCATTTTAAGTTTTATCCTGTCAGCGTGGATACCACGCTTTCAGGGAGGCGAATTGTGTATCGCTAGCGCACGGACTACGTTGGCTGTTTCTGCTGCTGCTAATCAGAAGCCTTTTGTAAATAAAGCTTTGTGCACCAGGGAATCTGTGAAACGAACTATCAAAGAGGTGAGAGCCAAACGCCTTGCTTCTGCTTGGCAACTGAAAATGTCAGGCAGTTTTAATCGGGAGTTAGAACAGTACTCATACAACGACTAGGCTGCCTCGTTGGTAGCGTTTGGGAAAACCAACATCTCTGTATGCAGCGACAGCATTCCTCGCAAGCACATTCTACGCTGGGCAACACCCCAAACCTCAACATAGGTTCCTACATCAAAGGAAACCCCTATATTGGTTCCCAGACCGGGATCTCTACAGCAGCATTGGCTACAGCTACCAGTAAAGTTGCGTATGACTCAATTGAATGCTTGCAAAAATATGGCACTGGGTTCAACATATCGCTGCATGTGCAAATATCGGCTTTTGTTTTGAAGTATGTGTTAATATGACAGTTTTCGTAGCTTGGTTCGACTTTACTAAACTTGGCTGTATGCATAACTAGAAGCAAACTTATGATTCTGCCTTGAAAATAGTGGCGTAGCCAGGGGGAAGGGGAAACATCTGTACCCGGGCGCAGCATTTTGGGGGCGTAAATTGAGGTTGAAATCTCACGCAACAATTACGAAATGTCAAATGTCAGCGGATGCTAGTATTTACGATTTACAAAATGTCGAATGCCCGTCGCTGATTCTCAGCAGCAAAATCGCATCAAGATCACCAAGGTTCGCAAAGAGAGCAATTGCGAACTTTAGTGACTTTTTAAGGCAGTGGTTCCCAAACTGGGGGTAAATAACCCCCTGGAGGCAATATGCGTTTCTTCAGGGGATAACGCAGAAACAAAACCACATTGTTGTTCTCTATTATCAGCGATTACTGCAAAAGAAATTTTCGACCTGAAATGCGAAAAGTTTTTATTGAGGGCAATAAGACATAATCGCTATCTTGATTTGGGTAGCGGCTTCAAGAAGTTTGGGAACCACTGTTTTAAACCGTCGCTTGTGTCTTCAGCAACCAGCGCTGGCATGTGGTTTGACTCACGATTGCATCATAATGCTTTCAGATAGCCAGGGTTGCGAACTTTTCTACTTCGTCCTCGTGCTATAGTTACGTCACAATGGACGGGAATCCAGCATTCACAGTGCATGCAATTGCGCATGTTTTCAGAGCAGCGATAAACCTTAATAGAATGTTGTTGCGACAACAGGTCTGATCTTAAGGAAATTTCTTGATCTTTGATGATTTGACAAACTTCATGTTAAAATGGATTTGATGTGGTTGTGAAGGTAATTGTGATGGTTTTTATTTGTGTGATGTTTAAATAAATCCTGACTACTTTTCCAAACTTCTACTTGCAAATGGGCAACAGCGTTGAGTATATTAGATATAATTGTGTGCTTCTCAATTACTCCCAGGGACCTCAGAGAGCGGGGGCATTACGGGGGAAATTTCTTCCCCTGTTCTTTCAAAAGGGAAGCAACTTGGGCGGTGCTAACTTTTCATAACAGTGTCATATGGAATTTCATGTTTAACAAGATCTGGTTGAAACAAATTTATTGCAGCTATTCACGCACCCACAGGACTGAGAATGGTTTTCTAAACTTTCTGTTATTATTCTCGAGGTCACCGTTATTATTCTTGAGGTCAACATTGTTGCTCAACAGAGACAAACAACGTGCTGGTGAATAATTATTTTGTTTTTTATAAGTTTGCATTTCCCTCAATGCCTTCACTGACCCCTGCCCTACCGCCGCTTCGGCTGCTACCTGTGTTTTATCTAATTCCACCTATAAACTGAGCATCTCCACAGACATGATTATCGAAATTCAGATCACAAAATTGCTAGCAAAATTTCTTACACAGAGTCACTAGCGTTAGATATTTTTAGGTTAAAATATGTGCCCACTTAAATCACATTGGATTTTTGAAAAAATATTCGATAAATTTTCAGCAGCAAATACAAGAACACTTAGTCCTTGGGATTAGATAATTGCAAGTAAAGCGTCTGTTTGCAGTGTTTCTTTTATTTTACCCTGCCAAACTGAGTTTGTCCCCACGCGCGGGAAACCCGAGGTTCGCCACTGCTTGAAGTGTCACTTGTTTTTTGCAAAGTGCTTTCATTGCTGCAACATGACACTGTAGATAAAATGGTGTTTGGAATCTAAGTAATCTTTTTTAATTTCGTTTAGACCAGTAAGAAAAACTTCCTGTAACTAACCTTGGTAATGAAATGTCGCTTTTCTGCTACATCGCACGTTCTTTTTCTTGCAGGCCTCACAGCATTTCTTCCACATTGCAGTTAATTTGGTGAAGCGCTATTTTTGTAAGCGTGGTCGTAGAGGTATTCACTTTGAGCTTCGTACCTCGGATTGTGCTAACTAAACTGAAAACAACGACATTATTCCCTTTTTTCTAATCTGATGACCTTAGTCTAATGAAAAAACATCGTCTTTTTGAACCGTCAATGAGATTCTTATTACTCCACCTTATTAATAGCATTGTCTGTTAGATGCTTACAACGTTCACAAGCCCATCAACAAAAATTTTGCACCTGTGAATAACCAAACGTTTCGCTGAACAAAAAAATGCACAGCAGCGTTGAATAAAAATCGCCAGTTTGTCTACTAAGCATGTCAATCGTGAGCAACTTAACCTATGCGATTACAAAGATCCACTGTTGCTTTTCAAGTAACATAATCAGATGTTGCGCTACGCGTTTTGCCCAAATCGAGATGTTTTTGATACAATGTTACAGTTCAACGGTCTCGGTGAGCTACCCTCCTACTTGCAGCGAAGTTGTTATATGCCTAAGCACCTTGGAAAACACTCCTCAAAACTGACCAAGTGGAAAATGCAAATTTTTTTACGGCTTAGCATCACCGCGCATAGAAGGCAAAGCTTCTTTGTATTCCAAGCGTTGCATTGTTTGTAAACAAACCTACTAGACGGTTGCAGTTATTTTTTGTACGGAAACATCTCGTCATGTTAGTTATATTGCATCGAACCAACACTGGACATCAAGCAGTAGGCCTTTACAATGAATCCAATGCGCAGAACAAATTTACATTCAACTGTTGACGTTGTCATGCTTTTAACGTTGTGCACCAACTTTCAAGTTATTGCATACTTTGCTTTGCAATCTTAGTCGATGAAGTTGTACTTTTGATATTGCAAACGTTTCCTGAAATCACTCACTAACAGTATATTTTGTTTGCTCCCCTCTTTTTTCACTTGAAACATTTCGAAGCAACTTCGTCACTTTGTGTTGTGAAAGGTATACTGCTAGATAACAGACTTAATTTGTGACATTCCCTAGTACTCCAATCGTAAATCAGTAATTTTCCCTGCATCCTAAAAATTCTGTCTTCTGTGTGAAACTATTTTCGTTGAAGAATTTTACACCTTCACTAAACAAAGCGCGGAAGGCGTATTATTTTTTCTGGTACTCATTCAACGTTCTGCTATTCAGCAAAAATCAAATAAGGCTACTTTGCCAAACCCCAAATGCTTTTTCTACTGTAAAACTCGCGTTGTATGTGCAATCGCTGTGTTTATTGCTTCACAATAAATTTTTGGTATTCAATAACAGTGATAACTGCTGAAAAAGTTCGCATAATCTGTGGACGTTGCCAAATCACAATTCCCGGACACTTGAGGGTTTAGGTTTCCGAGCATGCCACAGCGCGTCCGCTCAATCTCCTACCGCCCCGTTTTGAAAACCAAACGTTCTGGGGGAACTACAGGAAAGTGTTCTCTTTGAGATGACGGATAAATCACTTCGCGTTAAACTTGTTATCGTGGGTTTGCTTGAACATAATTTAACTCGAAAGTTTTGCTTCATCTACGTTTAAACCTGACACAGCCCCAGGCCCGTAACCAGGGGACGCGTGGGGGCGAGACCTCCCCTTGAAAAACTTTCTCCCCCCCTGGAAAAATGTGTTGGATATATTTTGAAACTGTTGGACATAGTTTAAAAAATTTGGGACCCTCTTAGAAAATTCTTCGTTCCCCCTAGTGGCCCAAGTTGGCCACGGGCCTGCACAACCCTACCAAACGTCAGGTAGTTGGACTTTTTTCATCATTGCAATTTCGCTGAAATTTTATTTGCCGCCATGTTTTCAGGTAAAATTATATGTTGCCGTTTTATTGCAAGTGGCCATTGCCTGGGCTGAACAAGCAAAGTTGGTGTTGAAAAAATTTTTTCTTTGATTTAACATTCTTATCTGACACAACATCAAGTGATTGATTTCTTTTATCATCACGATCTTGCTAAAATTTTATTCACCTCCATGTGCTAAGTCGCAAATCACATGATGTTGATTTTTGCGTGTGATTGTTGTCCGAATGTAACACCAAACTTAGAATGCCATAACTTCGCGTAAGAAAAATAATTGTTTTCTTGGCTTTGATTTTTCCTCAGTTGTTAAATAAATTCTGTGTGGTTCATAGTGTTTTTTTGCATATTTTCATGCAAAAGTTTTTCAGATATTGCGAAAAAGTACGTATGGGCACTGATGGTAGGTTTCTGATACGGAAACTTAATTTCATAATGGAATAAGAGAAATTTATGTTAGATTTTATATGAATAAGATTTCATTACTGTGGATGCGTAGTGGTACGTGAAATCGATTTCCTATAAAAGTAATTAGCTTGACTGATTTGCTTGCTTGTCACCTTTGTGGGACACGCAACTTGAATAGGTCTACAGATATGTGCAAGTTTAAATCATCGCACAAAGATATAAGCAGACCCGTCGGCAGATTCCTCGAAAACTTTTATAGTAAATCGAGACCTTTCAGTTGTTGATGTTAGGTTTATTTGTTTAGAGCTGATCTCCACTGCTTAGTGCGCATTGCACACCTTTAAAACTAACGCATTCAACACGCAGGCTTCACTTTCAACAGCTGGAATTTTAAGGAAATGGTAGTTGGCCAATTCGCTCTCGAATATCTAAATAACAATTCTTTGCGAATAAATTGAACCACGCAGAAACAAGGACCTCAATTTAAAATACAAGAAGTCAGTGATTTGTTCAGGGGTTTCACATGAAACATAGATCAACATGACATTGTTTTTTGAAACATAGATCAACATGAACGGCTGCAGTAGCGCCGCTATTAAAATTAACAAGTAGCGGAAGCGACGCTATTAATAAAGTATCGGTTGCCCACCTCTGGCAGAAACGCAAAGCCCCCTATTGAAAACTTTCTGGAGACAGTTCTGGCTTGGGGTTTGGTGTTTAGGTAAGTGTGTCGGGTTAGGGTTAGAAAACGAAAAATAATGGAGGTCTTACACTAAGCCCAATATCTTTCAATGGTTATAATTATTCCGGTACTGTAACTTCTTATTGGTACCTGACCTCTTACCAAAAAGTTTTAATTTACACTCCGCACATCAAAAAAGGAAACACCAAATTTTATTCGTTGTTATTTAGCGTTCGTTGTTATTTATTAACAAACAGCCAATGAAGGCAGGCCAAGGCCTGAAGACATCATTGGCAACCGCAAAGACTAACACAGAAGAAAAATGACACACATACACACAAATAAAACAGCACAAACAGAAACGTGTCAAACGGTGAGGTCATATTAAAAGGGCGAATGTCTGGACAAAAACAGACACGTCTGCCTAAACAAGCGCAGTGACGGACTTTTAGATAGTTTAGGGTGTCCGAAGAGAAGTATGTCGACCAATTCAGCTCGATTCGATGCAGCAACTCAGAGTGGGAAAACACATTTTCCTCGGCGAGAATCTTAGAGACATTTGTAAACAACATTCGGCGTGACGCACAGGTGGAAGGACACTCAAGAAACATGTGAATTTCAGTCTTAATAGCACCACATTGACAGATCTGATTTTAGTGGCCATCTACGTTCAATTTACTATGTCCTAAACTAAGCATACACAAGAGAGCAGTTGCGTTAGTACTGCAACCGTGCAAATGCCAAGCATTAGTTTTTTTGGTAAGGAATAAATCAGATACTTTGGAGCAGAATTGGCGTGAACTTAAATTGTGAAGGTAAGTGGGTAGAGAATTCCAGAGTTTTGAGCCTTTATGAAAAATGAATTATGCAAGGAATGTTTTTTAGAGAAAGGTAGTTAAACGTTCGTATGGAAACCTGAAGAGTAGTCGGAAAGATTTTTAAAAAATTTTGGAACTAAGGTAGATAGGAACGATGGACATGGTCCAAAAAGGATGGCACGGAAGGCTATAAGAATGTGAAACTGACGACGGATATACAATGGGGTAAGACCTAAGTCTTTCAGAATAATCTCATGGGATGTGGTCTTGAGGCAACCAAGGATAAATTTAGCTGCAGCAGTTTGATTGCTTTCAAGGAGATGAGAGTCAGTAGTCGTACAATTAGCTGAAATAATTTCACCATAATGAACGATGGGCACAACATATGCACAATAGAGTACAAGAAGTGAATACCTGCGAATAAAGTTTTAAATCTTTTTCAATGCATTGATTATTGACATTGCTCTGTGATGCAGGGCCGAGATGTGTAAATGCCAAGTCAGAGACAGATGAAAAATAAGTCCTAGATGCTTGTGAGAAGTAGTTTCATTTAATGCTAGGTTGCAGAATCGTACTGGAGGATGAGGAGATGGATTATTTGTAATGTTAAGAACTTCGGTTTTTGCAGCATTAAAAGTAACACTCCACAAATCAGACCACATCTCCTGCTGACGTAGGTCATTATATAACATATAGTATGTAAAGCGCTGGGATTTTTAGAAGAACATAAAAGGATAGTGTCATCAACAAATAGCGAAATTGAAGATTTACTGTAGTGTAATGTTGCTACCAACGTCATTAACATATACTAGAAAAAGTGAGGGACCAAGTACGGATCCTTGAGGCACACCACAGTTTATATGCAAATGGTCAGAACGAAAATCTCCTAAACGGACAAATTGCGACATACCTGACAGGTAGGACTGCAGTAACGTATAAACAGAACCAGTCACTCCAAGCTGACGCAATTTGAAACGAAGGGCGGAATGAATGACTTTGTCAAAAGCTTTAGAAATATCCAAAAACACAACTCGCAATGAGCAACCGCTATCTTTAGCAACGAGAAGTTTATGAGTGACTTCTAATATATTAGATGTAGTGGAATGGTATTTGCGGAATCCAGAATTATGATTATAAAGCAAGTTGTTTGATTCAAAATAACTCTAAAGGTGTTTATGGATTAGCTTTTCAAAAACTTTGGATAGAGAGGGAAGAATAGAAATCGGTCTGAATTTTTTACATCATGCAAAGAACCGGATTTGTGAAGTGGAATTACTGACGCAATTTTCCATGCTGTAGGGAAGTGAGAAGTGGCTTAGATCAATTTGAAGAGATGACTGAAAGGAGTGGCAAGAGATTGAGCGCAATTTTTGAGAAGTCTGTTAGGCAAGTTATCAAAGCCTTTCGATTTATTAGGATTAAGAGATAGTAGTACATGGTAAACATCAAGGGGCTCGATTGAGAGGGGAGGAATGCATAGATCAGTACACATATGAAATCTAGAATGTATTTTAAACAGTATGGAGTCAGGTGCTGTGGAAATGGAGGTAAAATATTCGTTAAAAATATTTGCTTTTGACGTCATGTCATAGCGAACAGTGTCACCACGGATTAAAGGAGAATTTGAATAAGAACGTTTGCCAAGCAAATTTTTGACAGTTTTCCAGAAGTCAGGTCGAGATGTTCATATGAATCCAGCTTACTGAGAACAAATTGGTTATACTGATTCTTTCGATCCTTTATGAATCTCTGGATTTTATTTCGAAGGCGATTATAGGCAAGACGGTGATGGCGACATTGCGTTTATTGTCAACGCCTTTTGTGAATCATCTTCTTTAGATTTAGATTGATCCAGGGTTTAGCATCTGCAGATGTTGACTTGTTCGATTCTAATATTCTAAAGGGAAAACAAGTACAAGCACTTTGGTTTATTATGTCAGTAATGTTAGTCAAGGCAATGTGTGGTGTAGGAGATGCCGCAATGATATCTTCGCAGGGTGCTATAAGTAAAATTTCATTCAGTTTCTTGAAGTCTGCTCGAGAATAATCCCAGCATTTGATGGATGAAGGGAAATCAGTACACAATTTTAAATCTAATTCCAAAAAAATAAGAGAGTGGTCAAGATTTCTTAAAGCAGGTAAAACATCAGAATTTATGACGAGGTGAAGGTTATTTAATGACAAACCAATCTAGAATATTAGCGCACCTAGTGGGTGATTGTATAACTTGGTGAAAAGTAAACATGTTAATAAACGAAATAACTCTGTTTGTTGCTGAAACGGTTTGCCTATAGAATGATCATTAAAGTCGCCAACAAAAAGAATGGTGGTCGAAGCATCACTTAAAAAGTTGTTAATTACGTTAGAACAACACATACGAAACAAGAACCTATCCGCAGCAGAACAATTTGGGGCTTGATAACATACCGCAATGAGTAATCGGTTACGATGGGTTAATTCAAAATCCAGCCACATAATTTCAAAACCAGGTTGTTCTAGATCACGTCTACGAGCACAAATAAATCACTTTTCACGTAGACCATTACGCCACCACGGTGGGAGTTTCGGTCAAGACGTAAAGTTTCTGAATAGCCATACAATGGAATGCACGAATTATCGACATTAGAGCTCAGCGAACTTTCTGTTGGCTGTATATATTAATATATTAAAATCATGAACAGATGCTTCGACAGCCAATTCATCAAGTTTGTTATGACACCTTGACGCATAAATACTACGAGGGTGTATATGACAGATTTTTAAATAACGCATGATCATCACAACAAAAGATTAATAATCGAGATTGATCAACACTCCCAAGTTCCATTTCATCTTCTTGGTTACTACTATAACTAAAATTCAAAGGTAATTGCTGATTTATAGAGGTGTTAAATCATGAAACCTTTCATTATTTATGTGCTGGCAGTTGAAGCAAACATAAAGTGTAAAATTTTCTAACAAAGAATGAATTTCATCATCAGACATAATACAGCATTTTAATGGAACCAATACTTACATAAAACACGTGCAGCAATGTCAGATATAAATGGATTTTCGCATACATTGCTTTTATGACATTATTCATAGAAACATGTTTCATGTGAGTTTCTTATAATAAAATCACCTTGTATTTATGACTTCTTTTCAGCCTCTGCTTGGAGGTCTTCAACTTTTTTTTATAATTTGTAATTGGCTGTCATCTGTTTTCCTCAGATAAGTTAATCCATGTCTTGTCCAAATGTATTTGTAGTTATATTTCATTTTGAAAGATAGGTCTTTCGGAAACAATTATAATGCACAGAAGTACAGTACTTATGACATTTTTAGGGCTTTTCGGCGCCCTGCTGTCATTCGGCGCCCTCATAGTGACTCCGTGACCGGGGAATTGTGCCCCTTGCCCCCCGTCGTTACGCCCGTGATTTCTGTGCGCAGCGACGCGCCTCAACAAAACCATGGTACACAGCTCTAACCAAAGGCATGCGGGAACCTTGGGTTTCAAGGGGGAAACAATTTCAATTCGCCCGAATTTTTGCACCACATCTGAGGAAAACGAATAGGAAAGTTTTGCAGGGCGATGGTTCTGCTTAAGCAACTTGCTCAAACATATCGGCAAGTTTTTCCTGAATTTTCAAAATCTTGTCCAAATCCCCCCCCCACTTCGTAAGCCTATAGCTCTAACGCTTTTTTATTTTTTATTGGTGACTGTGGTGTTGGCGAAGGTTCGTTGTTTTAAATTGGTGATAGATTGATTCTCCTCTGTGTTTTCTGGCCTGGCTGGATAGAACCACAGCCATCGCCAGATCAACAGCATTGGGGGTGGTTTTCAGCTCGTTCGGGGACTTCGTAATAGTATACAATGAATTGAAACAAAAAATGACTTCTTGGGGAGACTAGAACTTGACTTTGGAGATGTTTATTGTGAATTTGGGGGGCTCAGCCCGCTTGCTTCCACTTCTGTTAAACGGTGTCACAACTTTTTTAAATAACCTGGTCTAGTGGGATTGATGTTTTTTTCTTTACATCATCAATCCAATGTCGAAAAATGTGAAACGATATAAAAGACTTCATTGAAAATCTGCCCTTATAAGTGGCGTTAAATGTATTTTAAAGCAATATGCTTAAGGCCCAGTGTGAATCTATCATGCGATTATGATATTGTTTTTCAAGATAGCCAGCAAAGTAGGGTACTTATGGAAGTAGGGTCCTGGAAAATTCCTTTTAATCACGTGTTGTTTTTGAAATGTCGCTTCAGCAAGAAATAAGTCTTTCATGTACATGTAAATGCACAAGCTTCGCTTGGAAACGTGATCGTCATTTAGCTTTTTATTGGAATCCTATCGTGGGACATGAGTTGTCACTTCCAAGTCTAAGAAGAACCGTTCTGCTTCTAACCAGATCGGGAATCCGTTTCAAACACTGTTCTTCACTGGTTTCGATAGGGATAGCCAAAACAGTGGCAAACGATTGCGCGCAGGATGCTTTTATACCATTTTAAACAAATTTTGTAGATATACGTGATCTGTGTAGCTTGTGAAAAACATGGCCCACTGTTTGGGACCCGTTTCAAACCTTTTCTGAAGTAATGATACAAAGCGCTTTCAAAATGTGGTTTTCCCCTGAAAAATCGCATAGTTCGACGAACAAAATTAGCCACTTATTGGCCTACAAAAGATAACCTTTTATGACCTACAAAAGACACACAATTTTCTTTTTGGCCTACAAAAGACTTTTATTGGCCTACAAAACTTTTTTTTGGCCTAAAAAAACTTTTATTGGCCTACTTCTTTTATTGGCCTAGGCCTACAAAAGACACACAACGATTGTCGCAAACAACTTTTAGTATTTAAGCAAGTGAAGACCTTCTTGGCGCCCCTCAATTTGATTGCCCCCCACCAAACGTCTGGATCAGGCCCGTAACCAGCTTACGTCACCAGGAGGGGCGAAGTGTTTCTGAGAGGGGCCCAAATTTTTTGAACTGTGTCCAATAACTTTAAACGATGTCCAATACATTTTTCCAGGGATGCAAAAATTTTGTAGGGCCTGGTCTAGATGCGCCACTGACCAGAGTGTATTGCTGATGGCATAGGTAAAGCAAAGGACTTAAATTGCAAGATTATCTTTTTGAAACATGAATTTAAAAAATTTTGTTCATTTTTCGTTTTTCAATTTTTCCATAACTTTCATATTTTTATCAATTTTCCATGACTTTCGTGGAAAATTTTATTTTCCTTGATTTTCTATGACCATGGGAACCCTGATAGAATGGGAATAGTATGAAACATTTGCAGATTATTGGAAAAATGCCGCTCCTTTCAACACCATGACCTGTCGCACAACTTCCTGACATACAACTTCTCGTGTAGTTGAGAAAAGCATGTTTTCATCAAATCGTTTTACTTCAGCAGAAAGCAAAACCATATCTTGGTTTTCAAAATTAGGCGTGTCATTACA
>Ga0210059_1000677_pt1 | contig 45914 bp, 30 predicted proteins | sample Ectturendosymbi2_FD_188042 | JGI IMG/M metagenome (GOLD analysis project Ga0210059, IMG submission 188042) | Ecteinascidia turbinata endosymbiont from Florida, USA - Sample 2 (SPAdes) (version 2) | ecosystem: Host-associated > Tunicates > Ascidians > Unclassified | place: Key West, Florida... | reverse complement strand
TTTTCAGGACTGAGGATGCGTAATTTTACGTGAAATCGATTTCCTATTAAAAATTTGCTGATCGATTCCTTGCTTACACCCATCGTGGAAAGTACATACTTGAATAGAGATATGTGCAAGTTTGAATCATGCAAAAAGACGAAAGCAGATGGCAGTCGACTGATTCCTCGAAAGCATACAGAAACACTAGTGCTTTTAAGTGCAGAATAGCAGTTACAGTTTGAAATAATTTGGCTCCCAAATTTAGCTGTAAAATTAGTTATTTATTACAAACATGTATTTGCAGCAAATTTATCTCAAAAGTGCTTATTTGAAACAAAATTTAAAGTACCTGGCTACAAATCCTGCATTGTTTGTAGTTGCAACTCTCAGTTGGTGTGGCGTTGTTTGCATGATGCATAAAGAACAGGATGTGCACTGGTTCCCAGACCGCGAATTGAGGTTGCTTCACCATACTACTAAGCATGAGACTTGATTACATAAGCCATTTTAGAAAGTTAGTTCAGATCAGGTTTGTCATACTCACTTTTGCAATCTTTGGAGTGTCACAAGTGGTCTGTTGGTGCCCATCTCCACTTGCTTCTACAATGGGTTATGCAGCTGCTTTTGCAGTGAATGCTACACTGACTCGAGTCTAGTTTCCAATGAAAACTTCAGCGAAACACTTTGGCCTAGTGGTTGGGCCCTAGGCCAGGCAACATGACCCAAAATGACCCCAAAACTAGTTCACTTATGACGTCACTCACAAAAAACCCGTACCCCTCAGGCAAAAATTTTTCTTTTGAGTGCAATCTACTAGACTGGCCGATCCGTTTGAGCCGTTGAACAGCTCTGTAGCACAATCGGCGGAGGAGCTAGGGCGTTGGTAAGGCAACCGAAAACTGCTGTTTTTCTTTGCGAAAATTGCCAAAACCACCCAGACGCCAAGGTGTTAATATACATCTCACAGCAAAATATTTATCCAGGCATGAACTCTTTATTTTAATGTTGGATTAGTGCCTGATTTGTTACCATCTATTCCTTGTTTCACATATTTGTAAAAGTACTGTTCTTTTTCTGTACTCAGACTATACCCTTGCTACATAGCAAGGTAAAAGATATTGGACATTACAATTTTTACTTGTTTTGTATGTTACTATGATTTGAAACAAGTCATTCTGCAAAAAGAAGCAAACCAAGCGTAGTTGGTGAAAATGCTTGCCTGAGATCATTAGTGCATTGCGGTTTCAGAAAACTTTGGGATTGTTCATTTGGTCTGACTGTAATATAATGAGTATTCAACACTTCTGTGCACAACATAAATTGTGTTGTGTCTTCCTGTGGTGTTGTTGGTTATTAAATGTTTGCAGTGATTTTTCTTTGTTTTCAATAGAATGAAAGACTCCTGTAACCTTAAGAAAATCTGGGAAGATTTGTTGACGTGCAAATCAGTGTTCCCTCCAAAAACCCAGAATCAAACAATGTTGATGATTTGCATTTTTTGCGTAGAATTGAAAGTTTGTTGAACAATGTGATTGCAATATCACAAACTGTTTTCATTACATGGATTGAGATTGAATCTGATTTTTGGAATGGAATCTTAATGTATTCTCTTTTGGAAATCAATTTATTTCAATTGTTTGTCTATTGCAGTGCAAGAAATCAAAGAGGAATAGATGATTTACTCAGTGCTTCATCATGTCATAAATCGTCTCATTGCCGATCAGAACCTTTTGTGTTAAAGAAGTGCATAAAATGGTTCAGAGAATTTGCAGGTTAGTGTAAGTAACTTCAAAATTTAAATATGTTGCAATGCCACCAGGGAGAATTTGGGTATATATTCATGAAAGAGTGTAATTTCTTGCCACTTTTGATATAATTCGCGCGACCAACACATCTTCACTGTACAGCACTTCAATCTCAGAGAAAATATTTACAGGCTACATGACTTCATTCTTATAGAGCTTGTTTTGTGGTGCCTTGTGTTTGAAGGAAGTAACTGGTTGTACTCTGCCTTTACAGTTGCAATTAAATCTCAGTTAAGTAGATGACCAATTAAGAAAATTTTTTGTCTGATGGAAATCTTGTTTCTTATATTGTAAAAATCATATTCACAATAGGACCTTTTCGTGGATAAATCTTATTTGCTTAATAGTATAAATATTTTCTGTTTGAAAAATATTAGTTGTTTTGATGATTCACGACTAAATGCACAAAATGTGTCATGTTAAACAAGTACTTGAATGATTCCTGTTACCTTGAGGTACTGGTAGTTGATTCACCTAGGGTGAAGGCTGATATACCATTGGTGCTTTCACCTATGTTGAAGGCTTTTGAAGCAGGAAGGTCCTGTTAATACGAAGTGAGTATTGTTTCATCTCTAACACATAAATGAATGACGTGTTGATTGTAAAATTTGAGGAGTACCTACATGGTCTGGACTACACAGACAAAGCTCATACCCTGAAAATAAATTGGTAGGATATTTTTTTACAAATGTTCATCAACAACTACATAAGTGACATGACTATAAAAATTTTCCACAATAGAGTGTTTCCCAAACTTATTGGACCAGGGACCCATCATAAGTCTGTTTTTTCTTGGACCCCAATCTTATGTTGAATCAATTTATCTGTCCAACCAGCATGGAGGAATAATGCAAATTGAAAAATAAATGGCTCTGAACAGTTTTTTATTGTACAAAACTGACAACACCAATGGGAATTTATCAATTCTGGGAGCTATTTCTTACAGGCAAACTCGTAATCAAAGTCCATGGTAAATCTGGATCTGTATTTTGTCCATGTTTGTAAGAGCTGAAAATGCTTTCTCACACATGTTGTAGGTCGTGGCAAAAATCAGTAAAATTTTAGTTGCCTTTTGTGAGAGCAATGGATATTCATTCTCAAAACTGAAACAGAAAGATGAAAGAGCAGTTGATTAAATCATTAAACTTCGATCAGATGACAATTAAGGTTTAATTTTTTTGTGTCCTAACAGATCGATTTTTGCAACAAACAAAAGGGTTCAAAATCCAATCAAAAATTACTTTGTAAAATGCCCAGAAAGCAATTCCAAATGTTGTAAAACGTCAGAGAAAATCAACTCTGCAAAGCATGAACATTACCATCTAGCAATAAGTCACATATGTTTGCTTATCACATCATAGACATGGAATACAGCAATCATGTACAAAACTTGTTGATTGCATATTAAGATGGTGCCATAACCAAGATTTGCAATAGCAAACCTGCGAGATGATTTCAATTACGAATCATTGCGGTAATTACTTGTGATAACATGCAAGCTGTACAAGGTATATGTTTGACTTTTTAGTATTTGTTATACATTCACGGACCCCAGTTTGGGAAACCTGGTCACAACAAACCAGGGTTTGCTAAGCTATTACGTTTTTTTAGACACTTGCAAAAAATTATCCAGGCTGTGGTTAAAATTCTATTTTATGTTATTAGCACTTGCTGGTGCATACATGTTAGAAATGGGTTTTTCTTACAATACCAGGCAGCAAAGACCAGATTGAACCGGAAGGGGTTGAACAAGTATGCAGCGCATGCGGTGTTGAACCTGATGATGTCGTGATGCTGGTGCTTGCTTTCAACCTCAGTGCGCAGAAAATGGGTTTTTTCACCCTTGATGAGTGGAGCAAAGGAATGCAGAAAATGGAGTAAGTGTCGTGTGGCGCACAGCAAACCGCGTGGCATCCGTGTTAAATGAGTCGTGCGTCCTCTTCAAGCGAAGAGTTGAAGCAACTACTCCTTGACTAAATGTTGAGGCATGCTTTGATTGTTAAATGGCAAGTTATTCGCTTAGCCACTTGTCTGATGAACCTGATATATATGAGTAAATCGTTTTACTTTGCATATACTGGACGTGGCTGAAAAAAATACAATGTTTGTTAGCTGAAAAACTATATCGCTTTCTGCACAATTTTCGGGCAGCAAGGCAGAGACTATTTTTTTCTAGGAGAGAAACTGTAGTCCGGTCGAAACTTATTGATCTATTGCTGCATTATTTGAACTTCAGCTAGACCGAAAACTGCACAGATCTGCGCAAGTAGAGCAGCAATGAACACGCTATTGCATGCGCAGTTTTATCTGCTTTTTGAAAGGTCCTGCTCCTCTATTTTATGAAGGTACGATGGCCAGATTAGAGAGACATTCAATACGACGCCGATTCATCCGACATCAACTCTTTAGTTTTGTTAAGTCTCTCAGTAACCACTAGTTCAAATAATATTGTACGATGTGCGTTTCTCATCCACAGATGCGACTCAACGGCCAAGCTGCGAAACAAACTATCATCCCTTCGAGCTTCGCTGAACGATCCGTCTTTTTTTAAATCCGTCTACAGATACGCGTTTGATTTTTCCAAGGTCGGCGGCTTGAACTTTCATTCCACTGATTTGTAAAAAGAAAACTCGTTCACTTCAATCTTACGCATCTAGCACCGTTTTTTTGTAACTTGCAACCATTTGTGTCAGGAACCAGGTCAACGGACTCTCGATATCCAAACAGCGAAAGCGATGTTAGGAGTTCTTCTTTCTGGAAGGTGGCCTCTTTTAGAAAAATTCCAAATCTACTTGGAGGTGAGTTCCGCTGTGTCTGCTACGTGTACGAAAAAGATAGTCACAGATATTGCGACTTGTGATGACCACTGTGGAGCTTGCGGTTACGTGCTGCCAGCATGACATGGCATAAGTATGAGCTTTCGTTTTGTTTCATGGCAAGGAGTTTTTGTAGGCAGTAGCAGGGCTTGAAAAAATGTGAATTTCCCGGGAAACTTGTCGAAATTTCCCGTAGGCCGCAAGTTGAAGACGATCGCCCTTTTATGACGTCGCAAAAGGAATTTGTTTTCTTGAAAACGTTGCACTCAAGAGCCTTAACTATCACTGCGTACCCATAGATCAATTTGGATTGATTCAGCCTGCTAGCATCGGTTCACATTCAACGTGTGAACAGTTGCATCGCCGCAGTGTACCACGCTACCGCTCGGTACACAAAAACGGGACACTGGAGGGTTGCAAAACCGATGGAAATGGCAAATTTTCTCCCCTAATCCTTGCTTAACGCGCTTCTAAAATTTGTATTTTGTGGGCACTATTCAATTTACAAGGAATTTTTTTTACATTAGAGTTTTACTTAATTAATTTAAGTAATATGGCTGCTTACATGAAGCTTCGTAACAATCGCCGGCATTTGGAAAACAGCAACACGATTTTTAACGACAACCAAATCGTAGTTGGTAGACTATTGAGACTTCTAGACACCAAACTAAAAGATAACCTATGGATAATAAATTTTAATAATCTCTAACGTATGTGTTACGGCAAGATTGTGGTACGTAACTCGCACAGCAGGGTCGAGCAATTCCTACTCTCAAGTCGCGTGATCACGGCATGCCTGCGGGTCCTGCACAGTATAAGACAGTGGTTCTCAACCTTTTCACTGAAGGGAGCCAGATCTATGATTTTGTGAGAGTCGCACTAAAAAAAATTTAACGCAAGTCAATTCACACGTTTCGTTTTATTGCAGAACGAAGTCTGTTCCACAAAATATCAGAGGTTTTATTCATAGGCATAGCTAGGAGGGGCCTATGGGGCCATTCTTCCCCCTAACTTTTAGAATGTATAGTCGTTTTGTGCTTTGAGAGGTGGTATCCTAAACAAAATAGTGTTAACAGTTTGGCCCCCAAATTTTTGGGCTGGTTACGCTACTGGTTTTATTGAAAGACTGCTGAGAGCCGCACAAAAAGTTCTTGGGAGCCGCATGCGACTTTCAGAAAAGTCGTTTTAATTTGGTAGTGGTGCAGCATTTGAAGTGATTGTGGCGCCGTGTTTCAAACGTTGATAAATTCTTGCGGCCAGTTCGGTGGTGGCGAAATTGTTTTTTAACCGGTCCGATCTGTAGAACGATATTCAGACGGTGTTAAAAGTTTCTGTTGAGTGAGCATTCTACGCATGCATTTTTTGGGAGGGAATGCGCAGTTACCAGAGTGAGCTTGTTATGTGTGGACGCTAGTTTGGGCACGAGTTGAACATTTTTGCTATAAACTTGATCGCGTTAAAGCTTGTTGCATATTGTGTTACTTTCTGCAACAGAAGGTCTGCAGCATTGTCTTTAGCAATGTTGATACTGTAGCCCTAATTATTGGGATTTTGGTGCTGCCTACACTGATTGACACTTATTGCTTCATCGTATACAAAGCCAAAGATGCAAAAGTCAGCTCTAAGAATCAGCATCGACTGTCTGTGACTGTATGTTCGTAATAAATAACTAACCAATTTTCTGGAACAAACACAAAAAATCTTGATTAAAAAGCGCTAGCTTTGGTATCGGCATCCTGTAATGTATGCTGTAGCAATTTTATGCTCATTCAAAAATATTAAGCTCTAGCTATAAGTGCAATGCCATTCCAGAATGGCGTCGTGTTTCAAACGTTGATTGTTGCGGCCAGTTCGGTGGTGGCCAAATCGGTTTTTAACCCTTCCGACCTGTAGAACGACCCGACCTGTAGAACAATATTCAGACGGTGTTGTAAGTTACTGTTGAGTGAGCGTTCTACGCATGCATTTTTAGGCGCAAGTGCGCAGTTACTGGAGTGAGCTAGCTGTGAGTTGTGGACGCTGGTTTGGGCGCAAGTTGAGCATTTTTGAATGACACCACATTCCGGAATGGCATTCGGAATGCAATGCCATTCTGATTGGCACCCAGTAAGGCAACCACTGACCAAGGCAGTCGTACAGACAAGTATTAACAATCTGAATATATTAAAAAGCTTCCAGCTGATGCTAGCGCCATCGTCCACTCTGCTATCTAACGCAATGAAATGAAGTTCGCTCGCATAAACGCACGTAGTTTTAAGGACGTGTTGGCTTCAGTGTCTTCTGACCACATGCGTCATTATGGCAGCAATAGTAAAACGAACAGTTTTCCGCCGCCATTACGAGTCTACGACACGCGATCATGTTCACCAAAAAAGCCAGACCTTTTCTCAAAAAAGCCAAAATAAACCGTCCTGAGACATATAGGCTACACATAGAACATGCATAACCAAACAAAAACAAAATGCAATTCCAATTTTTAGAAGCAATTTCTTTCCCTGTAAATACACTGTCGTACATTTGTATCTTATTAAATACATTGAAAATTTTTAGGGCAACAGTAAAATCTTTGCAAGATTCTTTGTACCCTGCATGGTCATAGACTCCCGTCATAAGAGATTTGTAATGAATATGCAGCTCAGACAATGTTTTGCCAGAGCCAAGCCTTCCAGACTGAAAAAAAATATAATAAAGCCAGATTTTGACTGGTATTTTTGATTTTCAGAAAAAGCTTTAGTGCGTCAAAAAAGCCTGAATTTCAAAATTTGGCTTCAAAAATGCCAAATTGACATCCCTGCACCCGACCAGCGACTGCATGAGACCACCATTGCTAGATAGGGGTAACTGTTGCGTCACAAGGCCAGGTATCGGACCACCGTGACTGAGCAAGGAAATTCGTACAGTCCGTTTTATGGTTTTCTTGCAATTCTTGGCATATTATTTGTTTTTACTTGACTTGCAGCTGATTAATTTCCCGCGAGCATGTGCGATTTCCCGGGAAGCTCCTTCCCGGTTTCCACACTTTCTGCAGCCCTGGGCAGTAGTTCGATCTTTAGCTCTATCGGCGTTTCGTCAAGTGATAAAGTTGTTATAAATGTGGTACCTCAGTGGTGTTGTGACCCCCACTCAGTCGAAAGGTTGAATAATCCGTAAATGTAATCCCGAATACGTTAGCAAGAGCGTCAATTTCAACCGTCCCGGCCAAAAGCACGAATTCAAGTTTTGTGCTGTCGTCAATCCGTGTACCTCAAATAGTGCAAAGAAAGGAAAAAGGTTGTTCCGCAAGAACCTTGAGCTTTTTTTGTCGTAAATGTTGGTGTGTCTGCACTGCCATGTTGCAGTCTATGAAACGTGCTCTGGACTTCTTTTAGAATTGCAGCAGTCGCGTAATAAACCGAGACCAATGGAACAACGTCCTTGAATTTAGCAGAATGATCAACACCGACTTGTCCAACTATGATATGGACGGAGCTTGTGAGTTTTCCACGTGCTTTTTTAAAAGGTTTTTACTGTATTAGATGTCAATCTGATTTCGTGGCATTTGCATTATGTATGGCCGTAAGCTTATATCGGTTTTGTATATACTTGTTTTTGTTCTGGCAGTTGGGTGTATTGTACACTTTAAATCAGTGTTTCCCAACCACTTTAGGCTTACGGTGCCCTACAGAAGACAAATCTAATTTGCGGCACCCAGTGGCGAACCCACAGCAATTTGCTTTAAGGTTTGATGACATTTTGAAAATAGTATTTTTAATTATATATTGCAAAACGCATTAGCTCGCGGCACCCCTGGGTGTCGTAAATGGCACCCTAGGCTGCAGCGGCACCCCGTTTGGGAACCACTGCTTTAAACAATAATATACGGCTGGAATTCGAATAAAATTGGTCTCACCTTCATATCAACGCGCACACGCTCAACTATCAACTATACGTCGTTACAGTATTTGTATCGACTCTTGCTTGGTTGTACACGCGACAATCCGAAAAGCGTTTTTGATTCGCGCAAAATGACGACGCGATGTCGCTTTTTGCCAGCAATGATTGGCAATCTGTAATTGCAGAATAAATTCCTGGGCCCTTTTTAATGACATCTAACACTTCTTACCGCACGCTTACTGTGCGGTTCTTAAATACAACGGGTTTGGCTAATATTTCTGCGGTCAATGGACGTATAATTTATCTTTGATGGCTTACAATAAACCCGATCAAACAGTGTGTGACGAGCTGTTAATTTTGCTTCGTTGAGGGATGCCATCGTGATGCCAAATAGATTCAAATGTTAATCGTGGCAAAAGGGTGTGAGCCGTGTGATATTGATCACAGCGTGCTGCAGTCAAAGGAGTGATTTGCGAATGTCATCGGACGCTTTCCTTTGCTTCGCTTTTTCTGGGACACCCGTCGCGATCGCACCGGGCTCGTGGTGGGGTCTCGAAATGAATTCCGACACGTCGCGATAAACTAGGGCGGCCGAGTGTCGAACCCAGTCACCCGGTACGATTGGGGTCACGTGATCTTGCTTTTCCGCTCCTGCTTTGGCTGATGTCGAAAATCCAGACTTATGACTCGTATTTGACGTTCTTGATGCAAACATTAGTTACACACGTTTCCTACATTTAGCATGCAGAGACGAATCTGTTTCACTGGAAATGTTACCACGATTTTCCGCTTTTGGAGATCATGCCTTTTGCTTCTCGTTTCTGAACAACGCTTTTTCAAATTAAGTCCAATAATTTTCGATCAACATTTTTGTAAACTGAGGGTTGATTTGCTAATACAGTAGAAGTGCTCTATAAAGTCATTTCAAGGGACCGGAGAAAAAGCATCGTTATGGGGCTAGGCGAACGGTCGTTACAGCCGAACTACAATATTATAAGTCGTTCCAAAAACGTCTTTTTAGTTCAGTGCCAGAGCCTGCCAAGGGATAAAAGTATTCTTTGACTAAAATTGCCGCTTTCTGTATCGGGTTTTCGCAGAAATTATTTTGTCTTCTTTATTTCTCAAAACTAGTCAACGTCGTTTTTGGAATGTCGAAATCTTTTGCAAGCAGATAAATTGGCCCTTCTAGCAATTTTTTATTATTAGCCGACGTTTCACCCACCTATTCAAGTGGGCTTCCACAGGGCAATGTTTTTGCGAGTTTTGCCACTTCCGTTGAGCGAAGCAACGATCTTACACTTTTTCCATAATGGAATACTGCTTCTTTTGGTCGACAATATACGCACTGTTCCACCAAGATTATTGATCAAACTGTCTCGAGGCGCAACAATCCCTGATGCTGTACAGCAAAACTTACGCCACGATTTGCCTCCATTGCTGCTGATGGCGCAATCCTTGATGTCATTCTCAAGCTTGTCAACGATTGGCCACTTACTTAATTGTGTGCTGGGCTCCACGTAGCTGAGCTTACACTTCAAATTTGCAACTTTCTTCATAAACGTACAAAATATTTTGCTGGGACCGACGAAGAAGCGTCCTTATGTGCGAACTGTCGTTTTAGGCGAATTCTACTGTACTGCCTAAGAAAGCGAATTCGTATAAACATGGTGTAAGAAGCACAAAGGATGGTATATGGTATTATATACTACAGAATGCTGTGTCTTATGTATTATTGGATATTTGGCTTGGGAAACTTATACTTTTGGAGTATTTGCGAAATACCTGGCAGCGTTTGAAGCCAGAACCTTGTAATGACACCCGCGTTTTTGTGTTTTCCGCAGTGGACGATACAAACGTTAAACTTGCTGTCGTGTAGCCACTGGCCAGTGAGAGCATTTTCGTTCGTCAGGCGAAATAGCATTATGCCTTTTCATGTTCACATACGCCAATTGAGATGTTGTCGTCGATTGAAGTTGATCAGCGGCACTAAAAAATTTTGATCAGCGGCACTAAAAAAGAAAGAAAACTACCACTCCAATAAATACCGGACGTTTCTCCGTCGTTTAATGAGTAAGATTCGCACACGGCAAGCGTTATCATCGCGAAAGTATCGGTGTAGAACAGATCTTTACCAATAAGAGATTGCCGGTGTTTTTTACACCTCGATCGCATTTTCTTCTATTGTTCTTGTTTTATGCGCAGGGCCTGTTCTCCTCGATGAATTCGTCGAATTCCTCCAGCAAGGCCGCGGCGACGCGTCCTAGCTTTAGTCACTGTGACTTGTGCCGTTCAACCTTGTATCGTTCCGGTCTGTGCTGTTAAGTTTACGTGCAAGCAAGAGCCGACGCGTTCGCGCCACCCCGTCAGTCAAACCCCTGTCGTCTTCCGCGCGATGCAAAGTATTTGCTGCTCAAGTTCGGAACTTATTCGTCGCGTTTGTGCGCTGCGTTGCTCATTTCTTTTCGTTTGTGCATTATAATTGAAACTTAGAAGAATTTTCCTCCAAGCTTCCTGCCTGTTTCGAGCTTTAGCGAGACAGCGTTGCCGATGATGATCATCACTCGGTGCCAAGCTCTTTACTGGAACAACGCTAAATGTTTTGCAGTAGTGTCGTTGACAGAACTACTGAGTTTGCGTTGACCTTTTTCGGCGAAAAAGTACTTCTTGAAATGTTGATTTGTAGACAAATAAGCACTACTTGTTACGTACATCCTGTACCAAGTGAAGCAGATGATATGTTGAAACCGTAAAATATCGGTCGGCGTGCGTCGCGAAAACGATATGGAAGGTGTTTGGATTTGTAGTCGGGAGATTTTGAGAAATCAAGGGGCGCTTCTTATTTGGCGAGTAGCACAGATTGGTGAAGGGTTTATTAAACCTGCTTTTTTGCACGATCTCTTGTTGGTCCCTCCAGATCGCGTTTGTGTATCTACAGTAGGAACTTGCGAGGTGCTAAACCTAATTATTCTCCCCTTTATCCGGCCCAGTCAGGGGCGTAACAAGGTTAGATGGCGCCCGGGGCAAGAAGCAAGTTTGGTGCCCCATGTTCGAACCTGAGCTCTTTCGTAAGCAAATATACTGAAGGAAGTACTTGTGACATTTTTTGGACTTTTCGGCGCCCGGGGAATTTTACCCCCCTTGCCCTCCCTCGTTACGCTCCTGGGCCCAGTTAAGCACCAAGTAGTTCTTCAATCGACGGTACGGGAACGTGCTTTTCAGGATGCACCGTACTGAATAAAGCCCAGTGACTACGTCATTAACGGTGCTTGGAGAATTCCTTTTAAACTAAATTATTCAAACACTAAAAATTGCTCGTATACAATCTAACCTGGTAGTTATGCTTGACCTTGCTACAGTTGTTAGCGAAAAAACTCTGGCATGTCGTGTAATGCGTTGAATACTTGTAAATCGTATATTGTATACAATAAAATTAAATGATACAGGCGTTAAGTTACCTAGACTTCGCTCTAAATTTTCTAGTCTTATCCGTCCTAGTGTTTGCAGTTAATGCATTCTGAAAAAAACAACACTATGTTCAACCAGGGATACTGCGCAACGACACAATGCGAATGTCTTTGCAGCATTCCGATCTATGGAAGCGGCAAAGCGACGCTTGCGATAGCTCGGCGATACAGTTGAGTTGGTACGCTGCATCTAATCAGGGTGTTAAGGTTTTAGGTTGAGAGTCTTACTTGCAAGAACTTTCTCCTGACGTCTTCTATGTGTATCATTGTGAAAAGGCCTTGCTTTATGCGCGACTCGCTCATAGAAAATATATGCCGTTTTACCACTCATTGCAAATTTTTGCCTGTTCGTGAGTAGGGATATGACCACAATACAGATGTGGCGTTACTCCACCAAGAGATACCGGCCGCATACCACCGCTAAACTTCAGCTTCGTAAAGCTATCATATGTCGGCAAAATGCAAGGTTGTATTATAATGCTACCCGACACTACCTTGGTTTGATCATCGTACTGCGACATGCTGAGCTAGATAGAAAATAAAGTTAAAGCCGTCAGTAAATGCCGTAACGCACGTAAGTTGTGTTACAAAATGAAGATACGCCGTTTGCGACTTCGCTCGCTACGCTGATTTCCTCCACTCGGTTGTGCTTCTGCACCTGCGTAGTATTTCCCATCGTTTGCTCCCAAATAGTGAAAGAACAAGCGTCAATTCCAACGTAAGGTGCTGTGAACATTCACCTTCGCTGGTAAGGCAGCAGCATATTGTGACGCGCAGCACAGTACCAGGCGATGAGGCCATGTATGCGAGCGCCAAGTCCACACACCAGGCCAGCCCTTGGCTCTAAGCAAAGCCGTGTAACAGGGTGTTGGAGCTCCCCCAAAAAATCCAGATGGGGCCATTTCATCATGTTTTTTTAAAGGCGTTTTAGGGACCCGATTCGGGTCCCTACAATCAGAGAAATCGAGTCCCTACAGATCCACACCGGGTACCTAACATTTTCCTTTGAAAAAACCTGCTTTAATATCAGCATTTAGGCAGATGCATGCTTTTTCGAGCCAGTTGCAAATTAGCCCCCTGATAACCAGTCTCAATGTAATCAATTTGGTGCTTTCACCAAAAGCTGATAGGTGGAAGCAGTGCGTAGAACTCCTGCTTCCCAACACTGCCTCTGCCTTCACTGTCCTCAAACAGACTGGAAATTTCTCGCACGCTTCTAATAAGAACGAATGTATTGGAATCTGACACCATCCATCTTCATCACGACATATAGCAAACGTTGAACTAAAAACCTAGTCTCTCTATCTGTACGCAACTACAAAGCGATTGCACGACACTGCACAGCACATTCATTATGACGTAAATTTCCCCGACAATTTCAACGCACAAGGGCGGAGCCATCGAAGTTAAGTGGGAAGGTCAAGACTTGATTAACAATTGGCCTTGTTCTGACGTAACCACAACTTTACAAAATACTGCTATAGTGTCCGAACGTCCGCAATTCTTTTTCGAAATTAACGAACCATGATATTACATGCTTAATATACCGGCTCTGCACTGAGGGCAAAAATCAGAAGAGTAAAAGTCATGGGCAGAGAGACGGGTGTAACTTACTAATACAATATATATTGTGGGGCCCCTCCGACCGGGGGGTACGGGACTGCCTTGCCACGGCACTGGCTCTGAGTATTAAGCAGTGCGTGTCTTCACTACATACACGTTGTCCCCCAGACTCTTGACCATGTCCTGGTTGCACTGAAACTTGTAATTCCAAAACCATACTTCGTAAAATGTAAGAAATGAACACGAGATCTCAAGCGCATAGTTCAATCACTGCTACTTAATGCTCTAAGATGGATCGTATATATTTGTGTTTATATATGCACAGCTCTGTAAAAACATTGCACGGGAAAAAACAACGGTTTCCAAAGGGTCGCTTTACAATCTAGCAATACTTGTTCAACGAGACAATCACACAGTCCTACGCTACGCAGCTACTGCAAATAAACAAGAAAAGTGTCTCCGCAACCATTGGTCGTCGTGAACGCTGTGCTTTCCACATAAGATTCGGATGGCTTGTTCATCGCTGCAGAAAAGTCTCAAAGCAGAATAATCTTTTCAAGCCGATTTGTAACAAATTTCAGTTCGTCGATGGCAAAAGTCCAACAGGTGACTACTGTACGTTTTTTAAACAAATAAGCAAATGCGGCTCGTACCATTTCCAGCTATCTGCTTCAGCAGAAATCGGAACCCCCGCAAAACACACTGAAAGAGGGTGGAGGAATTACAAAGGAGGAACACACCGCTGAAAAACAGATCATTTTATCTGCAAGTGTGCTATGAAGAGAAAAGTAACCCCTGTTTGAACATGTTGGTGTGAACCAAAAGCGTGCGTTCCGCACGAACCAGTATTGACATTTGCCACAGCGCAAAGGTGAACTTAATCTTCGCCGTGACTGGATTCCAAGCACGACAGACAAACCTGAACTGAAATGCACAAAATCTGCTTTTCAGCAGACGCTTACACGGAAAATTTTACTTCGAACTTTTGCTTCTTGTGGTCATCTGCCACATTATCGCAAAACAATCTAGTTTTTGTGTATGATCGACGCAGTCTCTCTACTCAACAACCGATATCATTTATCTTCACCTCAGTAAATTTACACGAGATGAATCGGAACTTTAAAACATGGTAACTGAGTGCAAACTACAGAACAGCAATATAATGGCACGTGCACAAGGACAGTGGTGAAGCGAAAAAATATTGAACCCAAACCGACTTCTCACAGGCGCAAAGTTCGACAAATGAACTGCAAACGGGAATCTGCATCAGTGACTTAGCAGAAACCAACAGCTTCGCAAATGTTGGGATGCCGATGTTTTCTAGTATAGAGCGGCTTGTGTTCCGCGTCAGCAGCATCCAAAAGTTGCTGTTACAGAAGGTATTCAACATTGTAAATCAACGGTCTTTGACGAAGGTCGTGGTTACGCGACACATCAAACACAGATACTTTGGGGCTCAGGCCACTAAGTCGATTGAAGGTGCACTGATGCTTCGTAATGGGTTCGAGGCATCGAGGGGTTGTGATGACCGGATGACTTAGAGTTGAGGCGCCGCGCTGTCGTTGTTTGGAAAAAGAACAGCAAGATTCGATAAACTCAATCTGCGAACGTTGGTTTGCGCTGAATAGAAGATCGGGTCCTTTGTAACTGGCAAAAATGAACATGCCACAATAAACTTGGTTAATTACGTTGTCAGCGGAATGCTTGGCCGTCTGACATACCTCTGTTCACAGCACCACGATAGTTTCATCTTTCCCGCACATGCACCAAAATGTGGCATATACATAAAAGGCCGTGCAACATATGCAGTGTTGTGTATTTGCTGCTATAAGTCGGGACTTGGTGTCAACACGATCAAGTTGTGGTCAGCTTGCCCTGATGCACGAACAAGCACTTTGTGACATGTTTATCTTTAAACTTGTTTACCAACTGAAATGGTATAATTTTTTTTCCAAGATATTTATTAAGCTTTTTTTGGGATCTTAGCGAATTTACTGCAAGCAGAATAAGGTTTCCACACAAAACATGAAAAAAAACGTTTCGCTCACAACCGCTCTTGTCAGGTGACGCTCATCCAACAACACACGCGAACTCTGCTGCTGGCTTCGAACAAAGAAAATTGCAAATTTATGAAAAGCTGCTGCCTGTTACTTCTTGCCTATGACGTGCGCTTGGAAAGATGTTGGTCGTACTCAATGAAAAAAAGACGTACTGGAAAAAAGTCACCATACAGTAGGAAGAAAAACGAGAAAATATTTTGAAGCAAAATTCCAAAACCAAAATTATGGAAACCAATACGTTTTGTGAACAGGGCACAGCCAATGGGTACGTACGAAGTACCCTTCAAAATAATGTTTGGTCTCTTAGTAAGCGTCGCGTAAAGAAGGTAGAGCAGGTTTGCTTTCGGTGCAGTCAGAAAATCAGAGTCCAAAGAGCGACAATAATTTGTGAACACGATGACAGCTGAGCAAACACAAAGCAACCGGCTCAAAATCGATGGCGAGTATGTATAAATGGTAATAAGCCTCAAGACCGCAAGTGTGTGTAAGTGCCAACGAGCGCGCGCGCTCACAAAGCGCAGAAAACTCGAGAGAGAGAGCGGCCAAGTCTGCGAACGCATACGTGGTCCGTCCACCCTGCTCTTTTTGAAAGCTGGCCGGTTACCAGCACAACTACAGAAAGACGCTTGAGAGATAGGTAACTTCACCCTTCTGAGCGTAACGGGCAAAGATTAATATTTTACAAAGCTGACCTGTCAGCTGCAAACAACGGTTCATGTAAAAGGACTATTGCTAACGTCCTTCCCACTGAAACCAACTGCAGTGACGAGCACGCTTTGGTTGTTACACGTACGCCGCAACTGGTTTGCCCTGAAATTATCTTAACATTAAACACCGGTTAAATAAATCTAATTTAAACTGCAACTCTGGTCTGGGGTTGAAGGGAATGGCCACGAAGACCAACGATAACCAAGTGATGAAGTGGCGCAGCGGCACGAACAAAATAACGCGTAATAATGTTTGCGTTGCGACGTCGCGAGGAAGAGCGCATGGCGAGAGAGCTGTCGCGAGCAGAAGCAATGTTCCTCGTGAGGTTGTGTACATGACATTATTTCAAGACACAAAGACCGTGTCGTCTAAACGACAGCGTTCGACTCGAGTCCGCGTTCTTCGTAGTAGTTGTCGATGATATTTAAGACGACGTCCATGGCGGTGGTATATTGGTCAATGTCCTGGATGAGAATGTTTAAGAATCTGCGCGACAATCAAAAGACGCATGTTAATGTTTTTGCTCAAGGGGTTTTATACAATTATGAATGCGCGTTGTTCACGGGGTGCCTCAGCGTCGGGTGATTTTGTGAGTGAACAAGAACTTCGTTTCAAAATGGCGCTTGGCAAACACGCACCTTTCAGGTGGGTGCGCAGATTTCACAGAAAAAAGGATGAGGTTTAGTTTCAATCATTTTCGCAACGTTTCGCTAAATTTTGGAAGCAGCCTCCAGTTGGTCGCAATAGCGCAGTTGGTTTCATTTTACAGTATTTCGTTTGATTCGCTTCACACATACGAAGGCGCTTGGGTTACGAAAAGCGAATCTGTGTGCGCCGCTGCAAAATATGCAGTTAACAGACTGAACTAGAAATTTATCGTTAGACGCCAAGGGTTTGCGTAGGTGAAAAGCTACGTTGCAGGATAATATCCAAAAGTTTCGAACAACCACAATTCATTGGCGGGTTTGACCGAAAACTCCCAATTAGGTTGATTAGCATAAGAAGACGGCTGAGCTTCTGTACTGTGACATGACTCAAGCTGAGATGCCACTTTCGGGAAGCCCAGCTACGGAGTTATCGGGTTTCTATTGACGAAAATAAAAGATGCGACATGAAGTCAATGGGTAAAAGCATGGGCATACCTCTTGTCTTCTGCGTGGTCGAGGTTGGTGGCAAGTGCGCGGATGAAGTCGTTAGGGTAAGGAGCTGCTTTCACTGCAAGCTGGAGAACGCATTAAGTAAGATTAAAAACATTAAGGCAATTGCAGCTCAGCTGATTTACACTGCAGTCACGCACGCCGACCGCCATTACTCTTTCTATTATGACGTATAGTTGGTTCGCGTCCAGCTGGGCATGTCCGGTGATCGACTGTTGGGAAAGTACCGATCGCATGAACCTCGTGCGTGAGTTCAGGTGCGGGGCTTTTATACAGTCAGAACGGGGGCGTTGGCTGGGTGTCAACAGGTTTTTATTCAAACCTGCATGTGTAAATATGCCCACACTCAACACCACAAACGACGGTTGCTAGATATGCATGAATGAACGAATGACGCAAAACCAGGGTTATGCGTGACTGGTATAAGCAGCACTGTCGTTTGCAGAGCATCACGTCAATTTTTGCCACTGAAGTGGCGGCTTGGCCTCAGGGGCGTAACGAGGTTGGATGGCGCCCGGAGCAAGTTTGGCGCCCCCATGTTCGAACCTGAGGTCTTTCGGAAGCAAATTCACTGTATTGAAGAAAGCGCATCTGACATTGTTGAGACTTTTCAGCGTCCAGCGCAGTGATTCGGCGCCCGGGGAATTGTGACCCCATGTCCCCCTCGTTACGTCCCTGCTTGGCCTACACCCTAATCAACCACATGCACAAAATGTTGAAGAGTTTTCGTATTGACGTTGGACGGTGTAAGTTTTGGCCGATAAAACGTTTCTAACTGCACAGAATGTTTGTCAGATTTTCAGAGAATGTTCAAACGCTGGACCAGCCAGCGTGCGCTCCTGTTCCTCATATGCGAATGGAAGCGCAGGAGATCATAAAACAAATATCTTGCGACGGATCCTGCAGGACAGCATCGAGGCGTACCTCCTGCACAAGCAATTAACACGCTTTTAGTTTAAATGCGTTTTCGATCTTTTTTCTGATTACACTAACGCCTGTCCTAGTGATGTTAAGTAAATGAATCGCTATGTATTTAACTTCCTGAGCGCCATCTGCCATGCTTGACACGACACTTAATGAACAATACACTGAACACAGGCTTGGCAGAAAGAAAATTTTAAGACAGGACGATACCACTTTTCTGCTGATGCAACTACACCGTCACACAGTTAATAAACATTTTAAACGGAGTCAGTCATCTTATCATAATTTGTTAACTCCAATACATTAAGATAGTTTTCCAGCTTTTTTTCAGTATGGTTTGTCGCGAATTTAAGGATGCTCAGATCCATATTTTGAAAACAAATTTGTTTGACAGCGCATGCTGCAGCAGTGATCAGTTAAATCGCTTTCACTTTTTTTATGTCGCGAATAGTTGAAAACAATATTCGCATCATAGTAAAACAACTAAATTAACAATACTAACACGCAAAATCGCAGCCATGTTTTCAAATTCGATTGCAGAGGTTGGAGAGGTTTTGTTACGAAAGTTCCAATTTAACGCCGTTGTTGAAGTGCACGGTTGCGAAGCTTACTATTTTCTTCCAACATCGGAAAAGGTGACGTCAGCTATCCCAACTTCGCAATGCATGGACTAGGCACGTTAAGCCACACGCTGACAATAGCGAAATATTTCTAATTGCTTCACGCAGGGTGTGTGGTAGCCACTAGCTCAGCAGGCGGCAGCAGAAGAGCGCATTATGCTTTGCTCCAGCAATGGAACAAATCTGTCATCGTGCGACTTCAACGGCACAACTGTTGCGACAGTCGACCATGCAGCTGAAACAACTTTCGGTTCTATTCACACAGTGGCAGCAAACCGCAAGCCGGGTTAACATCGGCCGGTAGCGAAACCAGACGACGCGTTAAAACTTACAGCAAATATGCCTTTCACGACCCATCCATGATAAACTTTTAATGTTGACGCGTAGGCTTGATCTGCAAGCAAAAACAAAGAATCTTTAAAGGCTTTGCTTCTTGCCAAAGCCAGTTTGAGATTCATCGCGGTCTTGCGACAGGATTAAAATGCACTTGCACAAAGACTTAAACCAAGGGGATAATTCAGTACTTTGTTAGCAATGTCGAGCTGCGCTATGTGAAACCAAAAGAGAAGGGTTATTTGAAAATGCCCTGAACTCTTTCGAAATCGTCCGATTCTATGTTATATCGAACACATGTGTTTAGTGCAATCGAAAGATTCACGTTTCCACCACAAACTGCGTCTCTGCATTAAAACTAACAAGTTTACGCAAACAACAAACAGGCATTCATGGAACACGTAGGAACGACAGGTACTAATTGACGACAACTACTAAGCGCATGTACCCATGTAAAAGGCTACACTTCCACAGTGCTACAAATCTTGTAAAGAGCCAAATTATCTAAGTTACGCAATGTCGAAAGCGAAGTCCGTTTCTTTGCATACAAGTGAACGGCCAAAAATGTTTCATTCGGTACTTAAAGCGACGGTTAGGTTGGTCTCGCCGTTCTTGAAATTGATGAGAAACTTTTGAATGAACCGAAGGCCACGTTTCAGCCACAACAGCGCGTCGGTGGCTGAGTTTCGGACTTTGGTCGTTGAGGTGCTGATCTCCTGATGCAGGATGTCTTGCAGGTTTTTGTAGCGGGAAGGATCGGACGAGTGTTTGGTTCGCAGCTTCTGCACAGTATGCAAAACAATTTGCTTCAGGTCGAGGTTTACATTTTTACATCAATGCAAGAGACGAAGTATCCGCAGTTCAGAATATTGAAAACTGGACGTGCAAAGTGCTTTCGGCAAACGCCAGTCAACACCGCAACTGCCATTTCAGCACTCAGTCCCCTTCAACAAGCGATTTCCGCCTGAGCGGTGCATCCATCAAAGAGAACGCAATAGTCAGTGTGATGCTTGACGTGGTAGGACATGAAAAATACGAGTTGTTGCGGACGAGCTAAATGCCTTTCACGGAATCCATCGGAAAAAGCAAAACAGCAAAAAGGAGAAAAAGTGAAGTTTGTTTCGAAAGCGTTTCAAAACTTGCCAGCAGAATGATAGATGTCAAAAGCAATTTCGCTGCAGTGAAGCTACAGCTACCAGCATCAATCACTGTTTACACATCAAAACTTGTGCGACTTTGACAAGCATTTCAGGCAGAGCTCTGTAAGCCCTTTCATTCCATCTGTCGTCACATTTTTCAACGAATCAACTAACAAACATTATATTATGCGTTGACACCGCGCACAGGCGACAAGCTTATCACGGCTAGATGTGATCTGCGTGCAAGGCACAACCGCAGGTCGCATTACATGCTCAGCAATTCGAAACTTCGTCTGAGATATCGCGTACAATCATGACAAAGCACTGCGTTCATGGGAAAGTGCGGCAATTTGCATGTTGGCGCTCCGGTAAGCACCTAACAAACGTCTTCGGCTTCTTGGCTTACACTGCCTATGATCTTAAAACGTGCGTAATAGAAATAGAATAACAACCAGTCTAAAACACTTCCTTCGGTCTAGACTTGTCAGGACCCAACGAAGAATTCGAGTTTCCATTTGCTGTCACTACCAACGCCTAGCTAGTAAATCTTGAAACTCATGAAGCGTCTCCATAAAATTGCCGGTTTCATTTGAAAGTGTGAGCCGGCAGGATTACACAAGCAGCTAGCCGATGTCATTCCGGCGTAAAATCATCAAGCGAGTTTCAAATTTACTTTCTAAGTCAAAACTGACGCAAACTTAAACGACATGATAAAAACATTTCTTGTAAACTTCAGTAACGCATAGCTGCGTCGGGGAAATCACAATAGTTGTACCGTCACAGCCTTCTTCACTGACAAAACCCTACCTTCGGCAAGAAACGCCAGAATATTTATTTGCGATCCAACCTTCGTATCTGCGGCTCGTCATTTTTTCAAGCCAACTAAAATATAATTAAACATTTGCATGGATTACACGCAATTGATTGACAGCTATCTAAGGCAAAGCCCTCACCGTGATGTTTCCCATGAAGTCCATTTTAACCGGAGCAAAAGCAGTCGAACCGATTGTATCAAGGAAAGGTATAATTCCCTCGCATGCCGAGAGAAATGAAATCGCAGGCACTCCACCATCCTCTTCCAGAACAATGTCGGAGAAGCTGAAAGGAAGAAGCTGTTGTTTTCTATGAGCTTGGAGTGTACGAGGAAAGAGCAAAGGTTACTAAAGCTTACAAAACGGAGAAAAGAGGCCTCTTGCGTTCGAACAGAAAGCAACTTACTAATAGTTCAAGCCAACAAGCGCATTCAATTAGAAAATCAAACCCAGCATATATTTAGGGTTTGGGGAGAGCCCCAGATCCATCATTGGGGCCTCATAAATTTCCAGCTGGTCCAATGGACTGTGTCCAGAACAGGATTGCGTCCTGACAGCAAACCGCTAAGAGGTTTCTAGATTTTCAGGAAGTGGGAGGTGATCGCTTTCAAACAAGTTTTATATGTTCAAACATTGTCAGCTGATAACACATCTGAATATCAACTTGTTATTTCGTGTAAGACGAATGAAAAAAAAACCACTGCCTCACGGCCGCAAAATATCAGGTCGCTACAGTGGTGATCGTTTCTTGCTATTTGCAAAGCAAGGGTGCAGCAAGCATTTACATCATAGGTGTCTGCAAATTTTCAATTGCAGCAATCAGCGAAGCACAAAACAATGCTGATCGAATGAACTTAAATGTTTTGATGCAGCGGTGCAAGGTTTGCAACTTGCGTCAAACGAAACTATTTTCCCGCAGAAGGAAATCTACGAAACACGCTGAAATCCAAACGGTGGCCCCCACGTGCAGCGATCTTGATCGGTTTCGTACCTGTGCAGCATTGCACTAAAGAAGGTTAAGAAATGTTCTTCGTCCCCATCCGGGTACTGATCCTCTGCGCTTGTTTGATGGGAGGGGGAAAGCGGGGTGGACCCGGGGCCGCTCAGCATTTTCCCATCGGTTTCCGTCTCGCTGACGGCAACTGGTGGTTCGACAGGTTTTGCCGACGACGAATCTGACCAACTTGCACTGTTCTGTGACGACGTTTCCGAATGCGAAACAGCAGCAGTCTGGGAATGGGCTGAGGACGGTAAGAAGTCATGAAGCGACTGGTCCGAAGCTGCCTGTGTCGCAGTTGGCGTGCTAGGCGCGGAACTTCGAGAGGGGCGCTGCTCGAAATGTAACAGTCGTTAGTTAGCTTTTGGAGATAGTGGCCGGAACACCGAGCACACCAAACCAGCACAAAATCTTACGACAACGGTTTATCGCCACCGAGTGATGATTAGCGTTTATTTTGAGACGCAAGTTTTTGAAAGCAAATTTCCCTGTGTTACGATGTCGGCAGTGTCAATAACTCATTATAAACTTGTCGCTGCGAAACATAATCGCATGTCACTCAACGTTTCATTCATAAATAATTCCAAGAGGAGGTGCGAGCGAAACGCGATCACCTGAAGCACTTTAGGAAAGAAAACCAATGAATGCTGTTGATCACTATTTAATGTTACCTTCCGATTCCCACTTAATAAGCAAAACGACCCGATGAACAACATGCAAGCATAGGTTTGGACTTGTTTTCTTCCTTCACGGAAGTTTGATTTCACTCCGGGAAAAAATTAACCCCATGTCTTCATTTAAAGAAGAGTCAAACGCAAGAGGCAAACTTTAAAAACGTTCAAAATTGGACTGGATTACATTCTAGGGACTTTGCAACGCGGGAAGAATATTATGAAAATAACAACCCAAAAATATAATAATACAGACAAAGAATTTTTCTTCCAGAAACAGCGAGGCTAAGCATTCATTAGAAATGTTGACTGATTTGCTACAAAAATTGCTTCAGGAGCGGTTGCCGACTCCAGAAACATCTATATACTTTTCCATTTAAGTAAAGAGAATAAAAACTATTAACGTAAATCCAACACTAAATATGTACACGTCATTTAGGATCCGATTTACAACTGATTTTATGCGTTAAAAATTTCCTGACAGACAGCAACATGTTTTACCTTCTTGTGTTTTGTTCTGTGATTGGTCTTCGGCAAGTGTTCAGCACTCGAATGCGATCGCAACAGCAACTTACCAGTCGCAGGAGGAATGTCAAACAGGGTTTCGGAGATGCTCAGACACCGACCAAGGGTGGCAAGGAAGGTGTCACAGGTTGTCGAGAGCAGAGCTGATGAGTCAGACAGTTTCTGGATAAGACAAAAATTGCCCGTTCCACGGATTTCCAGAGTCGAAGGAACATGTTTTCAAACAAATAAATCTGGTCGTCGGAAACTCACCAGTGTGTTTGAAAAGGTTTCTAGGTGTTGTTCTTTAGCACACAATGTTGTGACTCACTGCACACAAACACACTGAGAAAACAAGACACGCAGGCGACCTAACACGGCCTTTCATGCACAGGTACAACGAAAGCAGTACCCACTACCCATTATGGAAAAAGATATGTTCCAACTGCTTTTATATAACTTTAGTTGACGAACGCTTGTGAAACCGTAGCAACAGTGCGGTAAGTAAGCAAAGAAAAAGCTTTCGCATGCAGGAACTAGGCGACCTTTCTGGAAAATCTGTGATCGAAACAGATCCCTCAGTACGAAAATAAGACTGAGGTCATCAGAACATCTAATGATTGTTGTTTTGAGCTGCGTGCCCTTTGTTTTCCTTCATGAAAAAGGCCAAGATGGCCAACAGCAACGATAATGGTAATTGTGATACAGGGTGGGGCCAAGATTTCCTGCACATACTGTAGTTCACGATGAAAACAATTGTGCGCGAGCAGCTTGCCCACGCTTATCCACTGGCTTCAAATGACAGCACACAACTCAAAACCAACAACAGGTCAAATGAAAAGTGTGAAAAATTCTCAACTGCACCAAAAAGCAACCGGTTTCTATACGTAGCTCTGGTGTACCTCAGTAATTTGTTGGACCTAATCGACAAACGCTGATTTATTATTAATTTTAATGTTTGCTTTATCAATGATGATTGGTTGATAATTGCCCTACAGAGGATTCACCTTGCAAAAAAATAGGATTCAAATTCGGAGAGAGCCGCTGAGAAACTGCTACCACGTGTAAGCGAGCATTCGCAGCAAGCTGTTTCAAGTTTTTGTACAAGACTTTTGATGAACCCATCCCCTACTTCAAAAGCACTTTTTGAATCGCAAACGAACAACAGGAGCAGTATAAAATGTTGTTACAACGCTTGCATTTTTACGCCGTATAGAATCAATACACTTATCACTATATTTCCAAGGGGTCATTTAACAAAGCAGCCAGTAACGTGCAGGTAACCTGAAATGCAATGCAAGGTTGACATTCTGTGTAACTGAGCGATGTTGTGAAATCTATTCGCAGAAAAAATACGCAAACTGTGTCCAAAGCTCAGCCCAGAATTTATTATTAGCGTTTGAACAGAAACATTTTTGTGTTTAAAACATTAGCCGGACCTGTGGCTAAAAAGAGTACATCATGTTTCAAAGCAAACCTGCAAGTAAATGTCTTCACGACTTACAGCTACCCTAATTATTGATAAGAAATCGTATAAATTGTTAGAGACAGACGTTTCAAGCGCTGCACCAGAGCAGGACAATTCAAGCCGGATCCCAAACATCGACGTACGATTTTTTCACTCGTCAGTACAGCACGTGCAGTGTGCGTGTACGAATCAAAAACGTAGTGGTTAAGCATTAGCAATTAAAGCCGCTGCACGAATGACACGTACTTGCATGTCAGGCTGATCGCTTTGTGTTTCTTGCTTCACGTTGACTACCTGCTGCACGAGCAAGTCGCAAAACAGTCGAACTTCGCTCATGCATGAGCGCAGCTCGCTGTGCGCCTCCAAAGACTCTGCAAACGAAAATAGTATTTTTACCCACAAAAAAGTGATTTTTTGACAGCTTTTCAGCCCAGTCGTTGTACAGCGTTTGAGCTCTCAAGAAACGGTCGTTCCCTATACGTTCTGCAACTGCAAAAAAGCGAATGATTGCCTGCTTATAGCCTTATAAAAAGTAACGCTTGCATTACAACACACCCCTTCGACACAACTCTCAACATGAAGTTACGACCAATGTGCAGCAATGCTATATTAAAACTCGCCATTGAGAAAAGGCGATACAATAACCAAACCAAACGAGAAATAGTTGACACAGGTAGGGTTTCATGAAATCACACTTTGTCGGTGGTTTCCACAGACATGTAATGAAACAGGCTTACAAGTCATCGTATTTTGGCTTTAATAAACTAATCAGAACCTTCCTAGATTTTGGGCTAAGCAGCAAACTTTCATTTACTACGGTTTTCACAAAGAACATCGGTTATGCCGGAGCTACTTTATCATAACTGACAAAGAGCAGCAACTGGTAGATCACCAACGAACGTACGCACAAACCGATTACACAGTAATTGCAGCGCGGTTGCACAGAATGACGCGTAAAAAATTTACAACAAACGCATACGTATGTGCCAGCTGAATTTTTGCCGAAACACTACTCGAGTTGTGCAGGGAAAGATACATCGAAAATCGGGCTCAGAAACTATACCGGAACCAAACGCGGCAGTTAAAAATACCGAATGCTTAAATTCTACTGTCTTGAATGTCCACAAGCTGTTTCCTGGATAAACAACTACTTCTAGTCAAAAAGAACCTTGGGATGATGGTACCATCTTAATCGAACGCTTAATATTGCGAAGTACTTAGTTTTTACACTCAGCAAAGCTTAAAATATGTCATAAACAAATATATATTTGAAGATAAGCCTAACCGGCAAGTGAAGAACGTACAGTTGCCAATAAACCGTACCATTTCACCTCAATTCTCCATTACAAGAACATACCGCCTGTGCTGTTGGAAGAACACGGAATACAGCGGCTCAACTCTCTTGCAAAACGTGCGAAACTGAACAGTGGTATTTCCGAAATAATAAGTTATAATGTCCAAGCTTTTGAGCTATTCGTGAGGTCCGAACAAAAACGCATGTGTGTCACTTGCTGCATTAGACGGAGCATACAAATGCCACACCTTGTTTTTTGAGGGACACAGCATCAGCGCCGTTAGCTTTGCTGGTGCCAAGAGCAATTAGCCAAGCTTGTCTTTCCGCAGCGTTGTTGGTCTTGAGATACCATCGCTGTTCATTGTTGACAACAATATCCAACCGAGAGTTATCGTTGGGATAAGCTGTAAGTACACCGTCTGAAAAAATTTTTTGAAGCCACAAAACATTTCTTTAAGAACTAGTCCAACTCACAGCTTCACAACATGCACTTCTGTTGGTTAAATGAACCTATCACGCTAACTGATGTGCAATGGAAACAAGGCATAGGTCCAGCTTTATTGATGTTAGTGTTTTGTAACATTGCAGCAATTGCCATCATCGCAAAAGGAAAAAAATGAAGTGGACTATCAGTCAGACAAACTTTGTCTGAAGAATCCGTTCGCACTAGTCAAATAACTATAATATTTTTGTCAAGATTTAACGTCCTGTCGAAACCTTTATTCAAAAAAAGTTTCATGCAACAAAAATAATCACATGTAAAAACCAAACCAGTCTCTTATTGCAAAGACAAAGTTAAGATACACATGTTGCTTAATAGTCTAAGACCCAGTTGTTAGAATTGGCATAACATTTCAACTGTTTTGATGCAACTGCAAACAAGTTTACATTATCTGTTGGGTAATCTATTAAATTATTCCAAGCCTTCTTTGTACACAAAAACAATGTTGAACCATTTGCAAGTACTAATATTGACAGGTTTTCTTCATCATACCTGAGTCCCTACACTTTGTCAGCAAACCAGGCAGAGCTTTGAAATAAAAGCAGATGAGTAAAATATGAATTACATTCCTGAATTTAGAAGTGGAAAAAATACTAGTGCATTTTACCACATTATTGTGCATTTATATACTGTCTTTGAATTCTCTGAACCGTCTGTTGTCAAAAACACACTTTACCAATGATATCACTGGCTGCTATTTTCATTGATGCTCGACAACCTTTACCAACTTCATCAGGACTGTTGTAATATGACAAGATTCCATTTTGAAGAACAAGCCAACGCGGTTGCCAACCTATTAAAAATGCATACATTAAATATAGGCAATTAAGTTCAGTATTGAAACAGACTTTGAAGAAAATGAAGCATGTTTTTGCTGTTAATGTTCACATGCAGCAAACAGCATATTTTAGTACAAGGCTTCTTACCTCCCCAATAATTTGTCCATTTGTACACTGTTCCCTCAAGAGTTCCACTTGCAGACATCCGGTTTATAGGCAATAACAATATTAATTATAAAAGTACATCTAGTTTCTAGACAGATCTACCATGTCCTGCAAACTTTGAAACAGGTGTGGCAACATTGCAAATGCAGAAAAAGAATCACACAAAACTCAAACAACTCAAATAACAATGTTTGCTATAGTGTTTGTTGGGGCAGTTTATCAAAAATGCCTGGTAAGCAGTAAATGACTATCTTCAATGCCATTATAGAAAAGATATTAATTGCCATAGTTCAGCCTAGTGATAGCCAAGAAAAGCTGACAAATATAAAGACTTTTTCTCCTAATCTGAAGTGCGTAAGTATAGAACAGTAATATTATCAAGTTTGCCATAGCCTAAAAATATGTGAGATGACATGTACCAGTCTGCATAATAACTGCGTAACATGGATTTTTGACAAGTAACATCGTGTATACACTGACATAATCCAATGATACACCTAATCCAATGCCATTTTTTCAAGCAATTGCTCTATGCGGTCACGTAATCAAGCAGCAAAGAACTTCATTCTACTAAATGTAACATGCTAAACACTTCAATAAGATGTCTATTCTCCAAAAACACTCACAGATGCTTTTGCAAATGTACGGTCCTATCACATTGATCATCACTGCAATGAAAGCAAAGTCTGACAGCAAAAAAGCTTTTAAAAAATATGTATTCTGTGCATTGTAAACATGCCATAGCCTTTAAAAAATATGTATGCCGTGCATTGTAAACATGCCATAGCCTATGAAGAAATTAACTTACACATGGCATTTCAAACAAATGAAATTAGTATCCAACATACGAGCAGCACAAAGCCTTTGCTGAAAATCTGAAAAGCAATAACACTGGTCAATGCCCATCAAAACATGGTTTCAAAAACAGATGCGAAGAAAGCACAGTATCTCAAAATTTATGTGTCCATGGAAAGAACTTTATGCACATGCAAAACTTAATCAAATTCACATGCAATTATTCTAACATAGCCCATAATCAAGACCCTTCAAAGCATTTGGGGTTGGTCACAATAAACTCTGCAAGGTGGTTGATTCTGTGAAACAACATAAAAAATCGATAAATATACACACCACACATTAGAAAATAAAAGCAAATTGGAATATCTAATCAGTTTCACTTGCAAAATTACAGTGGTGTCTGCACTTCCCACATTTTCTTCCATTATTAAGAGCAATAGCATGATCTTTACATGTCTTTAAGAAACACTTTCAAACAGCTAGTTCTTCTCATAGTAACAGGTTTCAACTTTTATGCTAATGATATTTTGAAGTTGACCAGTATACTTACATTTCAGAGTCAAAAACGGATCAATATTATGAATTTAATCCTTAATTGGAAAGACAAGTTTTGTTCAAATTGCAATGAGTAAAATGTTCATTTCTAAAAGATATTGAAAATTCTGAAAATCCAAACGATTGAGCAAAACAATCATGGCCTATTCAACTTGCAGCATAGCATCAATATCAGCAAACTTTTCAAAGAATGCCTTGTATAGCTTGGTGCACTGCTCTGGAGCATATACTCCACACACCTCTCTGCATGAATGCATGCTCAATTGTGCTGCTCCTACATCAGCTACACGCATACCTAATCGTGTAGCCAAAATAGGTCCAATAGTAGAGCCACAAGGTGAATCATTGCGAACCATTACATCCTGTACAGGGACATCAGCATATTTTGCAGCTTGCCTAACAACAGTAGCAGTGATAGCTGTAGTGGCATATCTTTGATTGTTGTTAATTTTTATCACTGGCCCACCATGCAGTGTTGGTCTCAAATTTTCTTCATGCTTGTCTGCATAGTTGGGATGAATCGCATGTGCCATATCAGCACTGATTAACATTGACTTTGGAATGCTTTCTTCAAATGCAGTGGGGTTGCTGTTATCTGCAGAGAGTCGGCGCATGACATATTCAGTAATAGATGAGCCAGCACCTTGAGCACTACTAGAGCCCACCTCTTCATTATCAAACAATGTTATCATCCGAACATTTGTTTCAGATTCCAAACCAGCATCACATGACTCAATTAAGCCTTGAAGACTTGAGTAGCTGCTCAACAGATTATCCAATCTTGGGGCAAAAATAAATTCATCCAGAACACCCCCAATTGCAGATGGTTGGTGATCAGCCAGAAACAAATCAAGATCAACAATTTTGTTTGGTGATATTCCTGCCTCATTAGCAAGCATTTGCATGAAAACACCAGAGTGTTTTGAAGCGCATTGTGACTTATCTTGACCATCATCACCTGAAGACATGTTGTTAAGCTGCAGTTCAGCTTCAGTTGCCAAAATCGGCACCAAGTGATTTTCTTTGTTTGTTGAAAATTTATCATTCATTTCTCTTTGAAGATGAATAGCCAAATGAGGAACTCTCATCACTGGCCTATCAACACGGACAAGTTGAGAACAGATTTTTCCATTGCCAGCAACAAGAATTCTTCCAGCAACCATAAGGTCTCGATCAAACCAACTAAGCCAGTTTCCCCCTCCATAACACTCTGTACCCACCTGAACAAAACCTTGCTTGTTTCTTGCACTTTTCACTTTCACACGCAAACATGGGCTATCAGTATGGGCCCCAAGAATAGTATATCCATTACCAGGTTTATAACAGCCACCTGTTGCAAATGCAATAATAGTTGACTGGTTTCGAGTTAGGAAACATTTTGTCATAGGTTTCACAGTCCAGTGATCACGTTCACTTATTTCCATAAAACCAGCTTTTATAAGACGAGAGCGGCACTCAGCAACAGCATGGTATGGAGATGGTGATGCATCTACAAACTTTAAAAAGTCATGTGCAACTTTCAGTGAGGCTGTTTTATTAGACATAGCTATATGCACAAGCTTAAGCAGATATAAACACGAGGAATCTAAATATAAAAGGGCAAAAATCATCACAGAAGCACTCAGACTAACTAAATTTTCATTGCATACATATTGCTCACTTGAAAATGAAAGCCAGTAAGAAGTTTGTGTTGAATGCATTTGGGCTGTAAATATTTGCATGCAGAACAGCTACTGTCTAGCAATCTAAGGAACTTGTTTTAGTAATGTCTAGTTGTATGACATAGCTGATTTCTCCTGAATCAGTAAGTGCAATTTTTAAAGTTTTCCAAACCTATCTTGAAACAGCTTTGCTCCATCTGTGGTTTTCATGTACTGTGGTTAGAAGCTTTGCACTACAAATGCATTCAACACAAACTCCTTACTGGCTTTCATTTTCAAGTGAGCAATATGCAAGCAATGAAAATCGTAAGACACATGAAGTTTAATAGTACGTTGATACTGTTGCGATCAGAAATTCTGACCGGCATGAGCGCAAAGCTTCACACTGTGGCAGCAAGCAACAATAGGGATCACCCGACGAGATCACTCTATTATTGCTTGTTCGCGCCACATATATATAGTGTTTTTCTTCACGCACATCCCGTTCGTGGTGAATCACACATTTAACACAACGCCACCGGAGAGGTTGCAACAACATCCCCTCCTTTTCACAACAAACCGCACTGATCGCACGTTCTTTGTGTGAACGCAACGCCACCAGAGAGGTTGCAACAGTACCATTGACTGTTCAAATAAACTTAGTTGCATAAAATGCTTGTTGCATAAAAAATAATTATAACAGTCCTAACTCTAACACTTGGTATACTATTATACTTAACACTTTGAGAGTCGGCGTACGATATATTCGTACCTAGATTTCAGCCTAAAACCTGCAGTTTTTGGTTGCCTTACCAATGCCATAACTCCTCCACAGATTTGCGCTAGAGAGCTGTTCAAGGGCTCACACAGATCGGCCAGTCTTCTAGTCTATAATCGCAAAAAAATTTTTGGTTGAGGGTTGCGGATTTTTTGTGAGTGACATCATAAGTGAAGTAGTTTTGGGGCCATTTTGGCTCATGTTACCTGACCTAGGGCCCAACCGCTGGGCTGAAGTATTTCGCTGAAGTTTTTATTGAAAACTAGGCTTGAGTCCGAGTCTTTTGAGCCTTTGATCGACTTTCTAGTGTTTCTGGTTCAAAAGTTATGATCTAAAACAAACAAATTAATTATCTAATTATCAAATATTTTTATTACTTTAGATCATAACTTTTGAACCTGAAACCCCAGCAGGTCATCCAAAGTATCAAAGACTCGGATTGTAGCCTAGTGTCCTATAAGAACTTCAGCGAAATACTACCATCTAACAGTTTGAGCCCAGGGCCAGGCAAAGTGGGCCAAGGTGGCCTAAAAGTCCTCCACTTACGAAGTCACTCACAAAAAATCCGCATTCCACAACCAAAAATTTTTTTCAAGTGCAAGCTACAAGACTTGCCGCATCTTTTGAGCTTTTGACTGGGTCAGCGCTTACCGGACCGGAGAAATTCCAGCGCAAAGCCACGTGCGTTTCGGTGTTTTTTTCTTGAAAATCTCCAAAATCACCCAGACGCCTGTTAATATCACTTTTTTCATAAACTTCATCAAGATACTGTAAGTAAAGAAAGAACTATGCAACTTTAAACATGAAAAACTTGGTGAAACTCAAACAAGGAGTCAGAACTTTCAACTGTTCTTCTTGCTTATTCTAAGACAGTGGTTTTCAACCTAGACATCACAATCCGCAGAGGGGTCATGAATAGATATTTTATGCATACAGCTATATTATATTTGCTTTACTTGAGTTTTATCTGGGGATCATTGGGTTATAATGAGTTACTATAATGGGTCACGGTACACAAAAGGTTAAAAACCACTAATTTAAGAGAAAAAAATTTTGATGAACTGTTCAAAACTGAAAATTTACAACTAAAAGCTCTAGTTGTGCTGCAAGCTTTCAAGGAATCAGCTGAATAGACTCTGCTTTCATCTCTTTGTGTTGATTCAAACTTGCACATATCTGTATTCAAGTAACTAGTCTGCACACAGGTTATGAGTTTGAATTAATCAGCAAATTTTTAACAGGAATCCATTTCAACACTACGCAGGGGCACATCCAGGGGATCTCTTTAGTTTTCATGACAGACCCCCTTGTACTGTAAGTATTCAGCAGGAACGCTGATCAAATATCAAATGCTGCTATGGGGGTTCTCTGACAAGGGTGGTTTGGAACAGGCAACAACATTTCCTTCTAACAATGCACAGTTTTGTTATGAAACAACCCCACTCTGCTTGTCTAAATAGCACTTGCAGAATGATATGAATAAATTCGCATTTTTGAACAGTCTTATTCTAAACTGATATTGCATCAAATGTACATGTTTCGGAATTTCCTATTCTGCCAGCTCCAACGCAAGCAAAGCTGTCAGAAACTGATACCTTGCCACACACATGCACAGCTGTTTTGTGATATTTCGCTTCATGGCCAGAGGGCCCAGTTTCCAATTCCGATTGTTTGGTTTTGCAGTCTAGGCCTAAGGTTTATTTGCTGTTTGCACTTAGTCACATACTAGGTTCCGACAGGATTAAATACGGTTTACGCCTACTTCCATGTTACTCCAAGCAAGGTGGGTTCGTTTTCACTGAAGCTATATTTTTACAATGAATTTCTTATATTGAAAGGCACATCAGCTAGCCTCAGAAAATGTTTCTGCAATTATCTGAACAATTTACTAGTCAAGTGTTGTATTTCATAATCAGCCTTTTCAGAATGAACATTGACAATGTTTTTTGGCATGACAGAAGGATCATGCTACTTTCTTATAATTCACCTTGACATCACAATGCAAAATCAGTAATTTCACTCAAGCACTAGGGATGTGCACTATGGAACATTCAGAGCTTCTGGAATCTTTATTTTGAATGCAGAATATTGAATCCTATTCCGGAATAACTTGTTAGGAGCAAAATGAGTTGATCGCACAGAGATTTAAAACGCCGATCAGCAATCACACAACCTGTTAATTAGCTTGTTATGTCACTACACAGTGCTGTGAGATTGTCAAGTGTTTCTTTTCCTCCCTACTAATATTTCTAAAATTTTTAAATCTTGTTTTCTGCTTTATTATCAAAAATATAATGTATTCTATGCCTTACCTTTATTTCAAAAACTCCAAATGAGCTGAAATTTTTCAAATTGCAGCAATTTGAATATTTTGCTATGATTTTTAATTAATCTGACAAACTTGTTAACATAGTATAGTTCCATCTACAAAAGATTAAAAATAACAACTACATGTGTTTGACACTGTCTACAATTGAATCTTAAGCCTAAGGTCCATTGACGAGCAAATGCAATATTTTCTGCGTGCTAAGCTTTTTGTTACTAGAGCTACGTGGCTTGCGCTAGCAAGAATGTAAACTAACAGTAAGTTAGCCAGCCATCTGCAACCTAGCAAAGCAAAATAATATATATTAACTCTTTGGCGTCTGGGTGGTTTTAGCAATTTTCGCAAAAAAACAGCAGTTTTTGGTTGCCTTACCAACGCCCTAGCTCCTCCGCCGATTGCGCTAGAGAGCTGTTCAACGGCTCAAACAGATCGGCCAGTCTAGTAGATTGCACTCAAAAAAAAATTTTTTGTCTGGGGGTGCGGTTTTTTTGTGAGTGACGTCATAAGTGAACTAGTTTTAGTGTCATTTTGGCTCATATTGCCTGGCCTAAGGCCCAACCACTAGGCCAAAGTGTTTTGCTGAAGTTTTCATTGGAAACTAGACTCAAGTCCGAGTCTTTTGATCAACTTTCTAGCGTTTCTGGTTCAAAAGTTATGATCTAAAATAAACAAATTAATTAATAAACTAATTAGTCAAATATTTTTACTAACTTACATCACAACTTTTGAACCCGAAACCCCAACAGGTCATCCAAAGTATTAAAAGACTCGGATTGTAGCCTAGTTTCCAGTAAAAACTTAAGCGAAATACTACCACCTAACGGTTGGCGCCAAGGGCCAGGCAAAGTGGGCCAGGGTGGCCTAAAGTCCTCCACTTATGACGTCACTCACAAAAAACCCGCACCCCCCAAGCAAAAAATTTTTTTCAAGTGCGATCTACTAGACTGGCCGATCTGTTTGAGCCGTTGAACAATTCTCTAGCGCAATCGGCGGAGGAGCTAGGGCGTTGGTAAGGCAACCGCAAATTGCTGTTTTTTAGGCCGAAATCGAAGTATGAATATACCGTAGATCGGTTCTCAATGTGTTAAGCAGCACTGGGCTTTAACTGATTACTGCCCATCCGCCAGAAGTAAATTCCATAAGAACAAGTCACCATGACAACAGCTAACATACACAGGTGCAAATTACTCAACTGATGTTTGTGCAATAATGCCACAGCAGTTCTGATCCAATCACAAACACTGTGCTTCTAGCTTGCGTAAGTTGCAAGTTGCGTTGTCGCAAACACTGCTTTTGCTGGTCATGTTCAACAAACAAACAGCTGATGCAACAATGAATACTGACTACCGTGCTGTTATCGGACTAATCATCAAATCACCACTCAAAGGTATTTGTGAAACGCTCGAGTAGCACTTCCATAATTTTTGTGCCACATCCACAAACTAGCAACAGCTTGGATTGTGAAATCACAATTACCATTAATATGCCTCATGGAAAATGTTGATTAAGCCAACCCATGAACAGGACATTTTAGCTTGCGTACAATGTAAACTAGCGTGATATAGCCTAATACATCTAGTTAAGAAAAGTATAATTCTTTTAAGATGTTATGTGCTACTGCTTCACAGCAACAGTTGGCATCACTAGTGAGTAGCAATTGCATTTGTAATCACATTCATAACCCCACAAATGTTGCTTAACATAACGCAATTCATTTTTCATGCAAGCTTTTTTCAAATTAATCTGTGCTAAACTAGGCATTGATTAGACTTCTGCACCTTTCAAACTTTTCGTGCTGTGAAAACTTCTCTAGAAGTACAACCAGAGTTTATTCGTACAAAACACCTGCACACGGTAGCATGGAGCATGGTCTAGAATCTACATAGACCAGTAGTATTCAACCTGGGGGTTGCGACCACCATGGGGATCGTTTGCCTTTTTCTAGGGGTGGCGAGAGCTTCTGATATTATATTTTGTATATGGAACCACTTTTTCTCGTAGCAAAAATAATAGGATCACCTGACAAAAATGGTAGCCTACTATTTTCATTCAATCATGACCACCACAAAGTTTTGAGTTTGATTATGACCTTTACAGTACTGCTGTGTTCGGCAACAAACGACTAACTTCGTGACATAAAAATGTGCTGTTTGTAAATTAGATATCTGAATGTGGTAGCTAACTTGGGAGTTATTTTAGTTTAATGAGTTGTGTTGTGGAGTGATGTACATTCGGCACAGGTCTCTTTCACTGATGCTTCCATGTGCATGAATTTGATAAATGAGTCTTTGTTCAACATAGTGGTATAGTGTTATTTTTAGTCATTGTGATTTTCTATTGGGCAAACACAACTGCATTACATGCCTGATAGGAGTTATGTTAAATTGGGGTGCAAAATGGGTCACTGCATAAATAGGTTGGAAACTACTGAGATAGACAAAAAGCTTCAAGCATTGCGGAACTTTCCAATGAAGCTTTTGTTTTGGCTGCAACGGCCGATGTGTGCTCCATGGTTCATCTTGTGCTTGTTTATGAAAACACACCTGCTAGTGTTGATGCAAAGTAACTCTCGATTTGCTTCGTTGTGCTTTTTTGTGCAAGTTGTCTGGATGCATGATGAATATAGCAACGTTTTGTCAACACCCAACACCCTGTCAACACTAAGGCTGAGGCCAATGAAATCAATTTTGAAGTTATTGACGAACAACATATCATTGCTGCTGGACAAGTATTCAAGCCTAATAGATGTCGTTTCACTGATAAAAGATTTGAATTGTTGATGTTTATCAACCTGTAACAAAGATTTTAAACATTGATTATTTTTTAAAATCAATATTTCAATTGTTTGTTTGTTGACTCTTGACTGCACAAATATCTGAGCAAACAATTAATGTGAATTTTCTTTTTTTAGTTCTTACTTCTTAGTGATTTGTAATTTTGTTTATTTCATTCGTTTATATCAACGGTGCACGACCGCGGCCATACGGCCTTCGATAATGAAATTTGTAGCTGTCCACATGTAATTTACGGCTGCAAATTTCATTATTGAAGGCGGCATGTGGCGGCCATGCTGGCATATATTGAAGCAAAATAAACACAAGGCAAGAAAATCAGTGGACACGATCTGTAACAATCTGGATTGTGATGTCACAAAGAATTATAGAATGAATACGCAATTCATGTTTTAATGTGTTCTGGTTTGGTTGGCATTTGGCAGTAACCTATTCTTTAATTATACGTCTCTCATAAATATAACTCGAATTCATTGGCAGCCGTACTTCATATAAATAAAAGTAATGCGGCCGGCAATAGCAAAAGGTTATACACCCTTGGTTTATATCTTACACTGCCTGAAAAATATATAAATTCAAACCATGCACTTGGATTTTGCTTTCTTTCTGAGGATGTCTCAAGACAAATGTAATCACGATTGTAATCATGATTATTTTTAATGTAATCGTAATCGAGCATGTGGCAGGTGATCGTAATTGCAATCGATTACATTTGTGCTGTAATCGCCCAATGTCTGATACCTACTCACTGTGCTTGTGGAAAGACAAACTCTGTGGGTCATAGACTCATATGTAAACTATGCAGTTACACTTCAATGAGGCACAACTCGGTGAGAGACTGAGGCACAGATAATAGGAAAGGTCTGTAGAGATGTTCAGGCAGAACCCACACTTCTGCCAATCAAGAAAAACGATTTTGAAAGAAAAGTCAACAAGGCTGACAATGCAAGGTTGGATATTTCTGTGAGAAATGTGGTGGAATAGCTGTGAGACAACGTTCTTTGGTACAAAGATCACACATCCTATCTCACAGTCTTATTCCGATAAGCCCTTACACAGATCTACCAACAACATGAAAAAGAAAAGGATAAGCACAATCAAGAAGTGATTGATATTGAGCAGGCTTCATTCAATCCCCTTGTCTTTATAACAAGTGGTGAGATGGCACCAGAATGCAGAGTCAATAAAAGACTGGCTGAAAAATGCAAGGAGCCATAAATGCATCTGTCATGACTTACATTAGAACAAAGGTCAGATTTGCCCTTTTGAGGAGCTCCTTTGCTACAAAATGAGGCTTTCGAGGCAAACGGAACGATGTTCACCTCCCCAGGATGTCAGACATTGACTTCAGTATAATTCCTAGGCTCACCGTCATGTACAACTGAATTATAGTGTCAATGAAATGACGCCAGTCATATTTGCACAATAGGTGGATAAATCTCATCAGCCATGACATTATGAATGAAATATGACCTTTTCTGGAAATATATAAATACTCCGCTTATTAACTCAACTTATTTTGTGTTTCATGTACCCAACATTTGTTGGATTAATGTTTGCTGCTAAATTTATTGTAATCTGTCTCTATTTCTGCCTGTTCAAGGTCATTTGGTGATGCCATGTGGCTGGTGGTACATACATTCATTGATGGTACTCACTTTGTTATGGTCTGTGGGTAATTGTGTCAGTTCTTCACGATTTATCTGGATAAACATTGTTTTCTGCCCTTGCTACTTGCTTTTGTAATGAAATGTGTTATAAATGCATCGCTCTCTGCCTCGTATCCCCTATTGTTGCTCACTTCCTTCACCTTTGTGCAGGGTTTTTTAAGTTGTTTTATAAGTTCAAAGCAGTCCCATAAATTGCCTGTGCAAACCCATAAAACTGGTACTTTCACATTAAATCTGGACTACCACGAAAAGTTTTAGCTGAATTGAATTGTTGCTTTAATTAATGTCCAAAATCAATTCGCCTCACACAAATTAAGTGCAGTACAGACCATAGCTTCACCTATTCATCATAATCATCTCTGAAATCTCATGCTACGCAACAATTAATAATTTGTAAAACAATTTATAATAATATATAGTTGTGTATAAGTCGAGTTTTTGGGAGACGATTTTAAGGTAATATTTTTGGGGTCAACTCATACACAGGTAATGTTTATGGAGATGTTGCTAAAGAGTCGTATATAATGTGAATGTGAAACGAAAACTCCATTATTAGACATGTTATATATAGTAGGTATATGCCAGCCTTAACAAATGGTGATTTTGCTGTTTACACAAATAAAATGGGGACAACGATTGCTGTTTCCTATAGTGACTGTGTTAAAATGACGCAATTTTTGGTCTTAAAATACACATCGACTCATACACAAGTATATACAGTATGTTACGTAATAATTTAAAAATGCTTAAGTGCCACTGAGTCAAACGTTATTAGCAAGTCAAGCTTTGAGATTTTATACATATACTTTCTTGTGTGGGTATTTTTAGAAGGTGATGTCACAGCAAAAACATAAAGCTAGTCATCCAAGCATAAAGTAGTAATTTTGCAGTCAGCCTAAACCAAGATTTCTTGCTATTAGCCAATCAGAAAATGCAAACACCAGCAGCAACGACTGGAAAGGTTCATTCAGTTCTGTTGTGCAGAGATAACAGCATTCAACTGTCAGAATCTCAAAAGTATTGTCAGTCTTAGCTTGTTTGCATAATTCGTCACTTTGCCTAATCACCACTTTTTTCTAATCCCTTTCAGGTGACCAATTAGGCAAATTCTACTGTATTTACACTACCGAGCCTGCCAGGCCTCCACACCCAAACTGCCTGGATAATCATCTCAGCTCTGATCAACAACAAAGAGCCAATAGCTTGGAAACAACTCAACGCATTTCATTATTTCATGCTATTCATAAGGTTCACATTTCAGATAAAGTTAACATCTGAGCGCACACATCTCATTTACTGGGTTTTGAAAGAAGAGATACAGCAGCGAATCGAAAAATAGCTTCCTTGCAAGCCTTGGTGGACTGCATTGGCCATAATGATTATCCTCATGACTTCCACCATACCAGCTCCATGGCCGTAACCAAGTTTATTTTGCTCATTTGGGAGCATTTGAGTGATCACGTTGTTTCTGATGTCAAGCAGAGCCCATGCTGGGCTTATAGTATGGTCGACGAGACAACCAATATGGCTGCACTGTCCATTCCACTTGCCACAGCCTGGCCAGAATGATGATTTTCAACTGTGCCACGTTGATACCAATCAACAAAACTGGCTGCTTGATGTAAGTCTGTATGCTCTGATAAATGATTCAATAAAAAGTCCAGACAGAACCTAGAAAGCCTTCATATGGAGCTTTACATTTGTGCACAGAGGATTGACATTCTAAAAATTGACAAAAACTCCAGTGATTTACAGTGTTTCATGTTTCAATTTGAAGGGCTTGGAGCATTGTTTGGGATGGCTAAGCCCACCAAAGCCCCTCAGGGTGATGGGACAAGGTGAAAGGTCCAGAGCAGCTTAAGTTAATGAGGGCGCACTTAAAATTGCTCTTGAGATTTGTGACTGAAATGGATAAAAGCAAGAAATAGATGGAGAGTGACAGAGAGAGCACTAAAGACCATAGGATCTGCAGATGACGAGTAAAAAGTGATGCTTTTACTGATGAACAAGAGCTGTTTAATGAAGTTGAAAAATTTCTGTTGTGATTTTTGTAAATACAGTAGTATGAATTATGCACTGTGATTGCCAATACTGTACTATAATAAACAATCACTCAAACAACTATGTTACACAACTAATTCCACCTTTCCATTTGAACAACAAGCTGTGCAATGTTAAAACTTTAGTCATAAGCATTGAAGATATTGTAGTTTTGTGCAATTCAGAATAAGATAAGATTATCTAGGTAACCCATGACAAACTTTGCACAAAACAATCCCTACATCGAATACACTGACACTGATAAAGTACAAGTTGCAGTTTTGTATGCCCACAACTAGGCATGTAAGAAACTTGGCGTTGAGCACTGTAAACAATGAGTGCTGAGGCTTTGCGTTCAAACGTGCTTATTGATTGATTGATTTTACTTGTCAGCAGATACAAAGTCCACAGTACAAACACACACTTTCCGCGCAATGCAGGTCGATAAAAACAGAACGTTTTACAACAGCATTGAAGCTGGCTGAATCACAGGGTTACAGACACTTTCATACCAGAACGTTTTGCAAAGTTGCACAACGTTTTACATCACAAACAAATAAAAACGATCAGACAAGACAATTCTTAGTCAAAGAGAAAGTGGGTTAATCTGCCCTGCTTCTCTACTTTTTTTTGAAACCTCGACGATATAGCTGTGATGCCATTTCAGAAATAATTTGAAAAATTACTCAAATGATTGAACAGAAAATCGATTGGCAGAAAAAGCAGCCGTACTCTTGTGCTTCCATATATATTTTAGGAGGGTTGAAACTTCGTTTGGGGGTAGTAAACCCCCAAAATCTTTCCGTGGTGACATATTCGTTGACATGAACTCACTTAAGCAATACATCTGGCAACCCCAGTTCCTGGGGTAGGGTTGCCAATCTGTCTTCACCAAAAAAAGCCAGATAGCAGTTTTAAAGCATATACACATAAAATATGCATAACCAAACACAAACATTAAAACTTGTCAGAAACATCGGTATAATAAACTCTACTCTTCAGAAGCATTTTCTATTCACATAATTACACTGTCGTACATTTGCTTTTTATCAATAGCATCGATCATTTTTAAGGAAACAGTAAAATCTTTTAATATTTTGTGCAGCCTGCACAGTTTGTTATGGACTCTTTTCAGAAGAGATTTGTAATGCAGCTTAGACAATGTTTTTCTAGAGACAAGCTTTTCCAACTGAAAAAGGCCAGATTTTGTCTGGCTTTTTTTCATATACAAAAAAAGCCAGAATTTCAAAATTTGGCTTCAAAAAAGCCAAAGCCAAATTGGCAGTGGTGCCACTCCTAGTGGTTTTCTACTAGATCTAGTGTTTTTTCATCTCATCTAGTGTTCTCTAGTGTTTTTTTATGAGTGATCTGAATGTAATTAATTGCACACTTTTGTGTAATTTAACTTTAATTGAGACGTTTTGATTTAGTTCAATTGTAATTTGCTAAAAATTCTACCTACTGAAAATTCAAATCACACAAGACAATTTATGTTTTGAGATAAACTGCCACGGAGTCACTTGGTCATCTGATAAAAGTTTCAGTGACCTGTACAAACAAACATAAGCCTTGGTGCTATCTCCCATTTTCTTTGTCTCTGGTTTATAATGAGTTATAATGTTTATGAATTTATACTTCAGATACCGTACAGTACCAAAATGAAAAAATTTAAATGTTAAATTTTTAAATATAAAAAAAATGTTTATGAATGATTTTGATAACTTTAATGAAAAGTTTAGAGCATGAGGGGGTTTTGTTGGATAGCTGATGATATTAGCAAGTGATGTTCATTTAAAAATCTTTGCTGACGTCTTTACTTGATGAGAAAACTGTTGTTGTTTAAGCGCGTTCAATATTCGAAAAAACTTGCTGAAAAATGTATTGTAGTGCAAAAGTCGGTTATGTTTATGAATGATTTTGATAACTTTAATGAAAAGTGCAGACCATGAAAATGGTTTTATTGGATAGCTGATGATATTAGCAAGTGATGTTTGTTTAAAAATCATTGCTGACGCCTTTACTTGATGAGAAAACCGTTGTTGTTTAAGCGCGTTCGATATTCGAAAAAACTTGCTAAAAGGTTGGTGGTAGCCAAAAGTCGTTTGAAATAATATGTCTGAGTTGTTTTGTAATATGATTTTACCATATTATGTTTTTTTGAAGTGTATCTGCTTGTTTTTGTGTTGGTGTTTTTTTGCCAAGCCGTTGGCGGTCACGAAACTGATGGCTGGGCAAAGTGACGGCTAGCTTTACCCTGTTTCTATACACAACGTAAACAAACAGCCGCTAAAGGCTTTCCCACATTTAAGGTTAAAGTTAGACATTACGGTCAGCTATGTAGGTCATGCATTCCAAACTTGTCGTGTGATCACTTCAAATAGACGCTGCTTATCAAATATACACCTTCAAGGTATAGGTTCCACTGTAATTAAATTATGAAGTGGAAACCATTGAAACATTAGTTAAGTATATCAAGAAACACTAGTTAAGCAGTTCAAATTCTATTTGAATAAGGTATTTTAGGTTTTTATTTAAATAAGATAGTTTGAATAAGCCTTTATCCTAATGAATAAGCCTTTGTCCCATTCTAGTTGAATAAGCCTTTATCCTAAACACTGGTGTACCCACTATGGACCCTTCAACACCAGTTGTGCATTAACCCTCCTTTGGAAGTATACTCTTGTATTAAGCACTATCCCCAAATGGATTCATTTGTTGAGGAACAATATGAATAATTGGCTCAATTCTGTGCAATGCCTGGGACTAGTAGAAAAAAAAATGCAGCAATTGTCAGAGACCCAAGGAAAAAGCAAAAATTGAATGCAGCTCCTGTAAGCAGTGGTTCTCATATTGCTGCGCTGGTGTATCAGCAGGCGACGAGGTTGTAGTGTTAGTAACTACCCCTTTCTACTGTAGCCAATGCTCGTCCACTGGCAACAGTCAAGCTCACAAACTACAATTCGATGTCACCGTCCATTGTCATAGCCAAACAGTCCCAGGGAGGAAGTTAACGACCCAATGCTCTAAATGTAACCGGTCCTTTCATCTTTCCTGCATAAAAATGTCTAAATATCAGGCTGACTCACTCCCTGGTTGGTTTTGCAACACCTGTGACCTCATAATTAACCCACCACATTCTTGTTCAAGAACCTCAACCTCGAACACCCACCCACATGATTCCCCCTCCTTCGATGCTCTCATCCAATCCCTGATATCCTGCAACCACCTCATCCCCAAGGGAGCACGCCCCTCTTTTACCTCAGGACTTAGCAAACTCATCAACAAAGCCATATCTTCAAATGCACTACTGGACTGGCAGCGTCTACTATGCTTCCCCCTCTCCATCCTGTCATCAGGTCCAAAACCCAAGGGAATTTCCCTGACCAGTTCCATAAAGTCAAGAATCAACACACACCTGGAATCTGACAGTCTCTGAAGTCTCTCCCAGACACGCAACCTCACAACAGAACAATGCCCACAGGGACCCAGCCACAAATATGAACAGTCTGGTGAACCAAAAACTGTCCGACTTCAACATCAAAGGTGCCTTACAAATACTGTCAGGTGATAGCTCTTTTGTTAACCCAAGCAAAGAATCCCTTGATACCCTTCAACAAAAACACCCCCAGGCCCCACCTGACCTTATGCTAACCCCTTCCCAAGCGCTACCACTCCACCAACATGCTTCAGTCAAAACCAAATACAGGCTGCAATCTCTTCCTTCCCCCATGGCTCCGGGGCAGGCCCAGAAGGACTGAGACCACAACATTTGAAAGGTTGCATATCAATCTCTGCAGATGATGCCAGCACTTCCCTCCTCACCAGTCTAACAGAATTAGTTAACCACCTCGCGAATGGACATCTGCCAACGGCTCTCTGGCCTTTCCTGTATGGTGCACAACTACACGGACTGCGTAAAAACAATGGAGACCTGAGACCTATCGCTGTAGGGTGCACCTACCGACGCCTGGTTGCAAAGGTCTGCTTGGGACCTTACATCTCAAGGGTGCGCAAGTTACTCCAACCCTCCCAGCTTGGGGTAGGCACCCCCGGGGCTGTGAAGCCGCTGTCCATGCCACACGCTCCTTCATAGCACAAACGCAAGGTGAAAAGTTTTACTAAAACTTGATGCTAAAAATGCCTTCAACAGCATTCGCTGAGACAGAGTTCTTCAAGCAGCCCAAACACACCTCCCAGAAATCTATCCTTTCATTTGGGACTGTTATTCTTCAAAAACATCTCTTTCATGGAGATTTCTGCCTTGACTAACTTAGTGACTAACTTAGTCAAGGCAGACTAGCCACTGGGGTGCAACAAGGAGACCCTCTCGGCCCGGCTCTTTTTGCCCTCGCCATTCACGGAGTTACATCCAAGGTCAAATCAGACCTAAATGTTTGGTACCTTGATGACGGATGTATCGGTGGTGACCCGCAGACCGTGCTCAGTAATGCTGCCATCATTAGGAATGGACTATCCTCAGTTGGCCTAGAAATAAATAACTCTAAATGTGAGCTGCTCATAGTCAACAACACAACCAGCCAAGAGCGGTCCGAAACAATTAAGATTTTCCAGGAGGAATTCACATCCATCTCAATCCCTGCTCCCAAACTGTGGCAGTTATTAGGATCCCCTCTGCATCTGGATTCCACCCCACTACATCTAGAGGCAAAAACTAAAATGCTTGGCAACATCATTGAAAACCTTGAGAGCTAATAGAGCCACATCAAGCATTTATCATATTGAAAAACTGCCTCTCAATCCCCAAACTCATATACTTACTGCGAAGTGTACCATGCTTCAAGTGCAAAAAGGAACTGGAGGTGTTCGACACAGCCATAAAAACCAACATGGAAAAAATATGCAATGTGTCTTTTGGAGAAGAAAACTGATCACAAGCATCCCTACCAATCAGACATGCAGGTCTAGGCCTTCGTTCCGCGGCAGACCTATCCCTGCCATGTTTCCTGTCATCGTCTCATGCCTGCCTCGTCAACCGTTTACTTCCCTTTCTCAACCTGGGAATCCCTTATGGGGATGTAAACGATGCAATTGACGACTGGTCCAAACACCATGATTCATCACCACTAGAAAAGGGAACACAAGCAGCCTGGGATGACCTTGCCTGCAGGGATACACTCAATTCCCTGCTAAACACCAATAACCCTTGGAACTACTGTCAGTTACTTGCTGCACAAGAGAGTCACACTGCCGCCTGGTCAGAAGCGTTCCCCATTGCCAGTGTTGGAAACTTGCTCAGTCCTGATGAGCTCCGTATTGCAATCGCCCTCCAAACTGGTGCCAAAATCTTTGAAAGCTCAAGATGCCGCTGTGGCAAAGTTGTTGATGAGCTGAGGCACCATGGCCTCTCCTGTACTAAAAATGCAGGCCGCTTCCCAAGTCATATTCAGCCATCAACTCCATCCTCAAGAGGTCATTGACCCACATTGGTCTCTCCTCTACCTTCAACCTTGGAGCCTGTCGGCCTGACTAACGATGGAAGGAGGCCGGATGGCCTGACTTTGGGCCCCTGGTACAGAGGCCTGAGCTTGGTGTGGGACGCAACAGTTGTGGATACTTTGCTCAGGGCCACTATAAAGATTCTGCCAGACAGGCCGGTTTTGCGGCCACAAAAGCTGAGGCCGCAAAATGCCAAAAATATCATGACCTCCAAAGCAATTA
>Ga0210059_1000676_pt1 | contig 45927 bp, 34 predicted proteins | sample Ectturendosymbi2_FD_188042 | JGI IMG/M metagenome (GOLD analysis project Ga0210059, IMG submission 188042) | Ecteinascidia turbinata endosymbiont from Florida, USA - Sample 2 (SPAdes) (version 2) | ecosystem: Host-associated > Tunicates > Ascidians > Unclassified | place: Key West, Florida... | reverse complement strand
AGATGGCCTTGTCGCGGCACTATTCAGAAAACCACGGCACTATAAACAAGCCACCTCTGCACGAAGCATACACCGTTACTTTTGTCGAACAACCAAGTTGTCACTCTCTGGATATCTCAAAAGCACTAGTGTTTCTGTATGCTTTCGAGGAATCAGTCCACTTCCATCTGCTTTCGTCTTTTTGCGATGATTCAAACTTGCACATATCTCTATTCAAGTATGTACTTTCCACGATGGGTGTAAGCAAGGAATCGATCAGCAAATTGTTAATAGGAAATCGATTTCACGCAAAATTACGCATCCTCAGTCCTTATTTAACATCTCTGGATATCTGCGAAAATAAATGGTATCACCTAATTGACGCGCAAATCAACATTCAGAACATGATCCTCCCCCATGTGAAATAATTATTACGATGCTTTGTGTTGTTTGACTCAATCCGATGGTGTCTTCTGCTTTGTGCGCCAGCTTTTCTCTCAACACAGCTTGCTTACTCCCACCGCAGCGTTCAAAGCGAACTCGTAGCAGGTTTAAATGCGTACCACAGAGACTTACTGCCCGCACATGGCTTACTATTTTTCTCTACCGTTGTTAGTCATTTCACCAAGAGTTAGTTTTAGTTGGAGAAATTTTTCAGCCATTAGCATCAACTAGTTAGATGTTTCAGGCATTTCTTTATTTGAGTAAGCGTCTTTTTAATTTTTGAGTAAACACTTATTTCATGAGTCAGTTTTTTTTTGTCGCCACTAGTATTCTTGACGTCAGTCAGTTTGTTAAGATGTTATGGTTTATGAGCTTGTGTTACGAAATTTTGATTGTAGTGTTGAGTTTGTTTTTTCTCTGCTGTTACTTCAGCCTTTCAACTTTTCACCCGTAAGCTTTGCATGCAATTTTCAGGACTGAGGATGCGTAATTTTACGTGAAATCGATTTCCTATCAAAAATTTGCTGATCGATCCCTTGCTTACACCCATCGCGTCCACATTATTTTTTTTTCTCCACATTTCACTTGCTGCACACCTTTACAGTGTAAATTATAGATGTTTTTGCGCATGTAAAAGTCCTGGTCTGATACCTTCATTTTTGGCTTAACCTGAACGGAAATATGCAGGCCAAGGTCAAAACAAGGGCAGTCGTCGCTTCGCCTGATGATCTTTCTCCAAACATCAAATAGAAATTTTATTGATCCTAAACAGATAGACTGTGAAAAATCACGCAGCATCCAACCTCTCTATTTTAGAAGTGAGACACTGAATTTTTGAACTGCAGCTACGAACAGATCTTTGCGTTTTAATATAAGCTTATCGCAAATGTTCACCCACACAATACCAGACAAAATAAAACACGGCAATTTGCGATATCTGGTTCTAACGCCTTTTAATTAAACAAATAAAGTGTTTGTGCAACTGTCTACAGCTCAATTAATGTGAAAGAAATGTATTACTCCAGCACAAAGGAAGAAACGTAATCGACGGTATTCTTCCTTTTCTTTGTTTTATGATTTAAGCACATGCATTGATTCTGTTATTTTGTCATAACTTGATTAGTTCCTGAATAGGTCAATGTTGTCATCACTTACTTAATGTCCTGAACAGAATGTCCTGAACAGACGTAAAGCCCTTCTTCGGAATGTCCTGAACAGACGTAAAGCCCTTCTTTTCGGAATGTCCTGAACAGACGTAAAGCCCTTCTTTTCCCCCTGAACAGACGTAAAGCCCTTCTTTTCCCCCTGAACAGACGTAAAGCCCTTCTTTTAAGAACTTTCCCGCGACGGTTCCGATTGTCAGTACCATTTTTTTTTTTCATGCATTTTTTGTTTGTCAGCGACACACACGCAGTGGCGTACGAGGCGGGGCGGTTGGGTGGGCGGCCGACCCCCAGCTTGAAAAATTCAGGGCAAATTCTGTTTTCAGGGCAAGCTCAATTGCTCGAAAATTCTGAAAGACAAAAAATATTTCAATACAGTGAAAAATTTCAGGGCAAATTCTGTTTTTCAGGGCAAGCGCAGGTTGTTCAAAATTCTGAATGATAAAAAATATATATTCGATACAGTGTATTCAGGGCACACTCTGTTTTTAGGGCTAGCACAAGTTGCTCAAAAGTCCTTTATGTAAACGCTATATTTAATACAGTGAAAAATTCCAGGGAAATCTCTGTTTTCAGGGCAAGCGCAAGTTGTTCAAAATTCTGAATGATAAAAAAGACATATTCAATACAGTGAATTCAGGGCACACTCTGTTTTTCAGGGCAAACAAAAGTTGCTCAAACATCCTGAATGTGAAAAGTATATTAAATACAGTCAAAAATTTCATGACAAACTCTGTTGTCAGGGCAAGCGCAAAGTTCCTCAGAAATCCTGAAAGATAAAAAATATTTCAACGCAGTGAAAATTTTCAAGATAAACTCTGTTTTTTCAGGGCAAGCGAATGTTGCTCAAAATTCTGAATGATTAAAAATATATATTCAATACAGTGAATTCAGGGGACACTCTGTTTTTCAGGGCAAGCACAAGTTGCTCAAAAGCCCTGAAAGATAAAAAATATTTCAACACGGTGAAAAGTTTCAGGGCAACTTTGTTTTTCAGGGCAAGAAAGTTGTTCAAAATTCTGAATAATAAAAAATTAGTGACGGGCCGTCAGGGGAGGCAAGGAAGGCAGTTCCTCCCCTATCATAATCATGAAACGTGCAAAACGAATTAGGGATCCAAAATAACAAATTGAATAAAAATGTGTCCTTTCATGTTGAAAAGGTGCAATTATTGTACGATTCTAATCATTTTCATAGTCAATACATCTGAATTTGCGTATTTCTTCTTCAAGACAGGGGAAAGTCAAGAAGGGAGGCACCGATTGAGCAGTTTGTCACAAACTGTGATGGTGAGCGCTTGCCGTGCAACTGCGTATGTCAGCTCTGTAGCCTTCATGTCAGTAACAGTGTAATGTTTGTATACACTTTTTATATGTGTACTCCTTCTACTATATGCTCTCGCATTTCATAGACTGGCACTTACTTGACGTTGTGTATAATATACTGAATATACAGCGTTATGCCACATCAGTAACTAGTCAGACATGCAGGTACAGTGATAAGGCGGCGAAGGGAGGCAACCAATATCTCTGCCTCAGTGAAAACGTTTCATTGTTTCGACATAGTTAGGCAATTCTATCCTAGTTATATGGCATCACTGGCGTGACCGAAAAGTCGTTTTGGGAAAACTTGCTTTGAAAATGTGTGGACTACAACAGGATTTTGTGACATGAAAAATCAACCAAGAAGCCTCAGCAGACATGCCAGGTCAAAAAATAGCCTTCAAACCAGAATTGCTTTAAAAACTTTTGGAAGCGCAGTGATATACTTTGACTTCGAACGAACAGCGGAGACTAAATATCAGCGTTCACAATGCTAACGTAAGGGGAAACCGAGAGATTTTGAAAGAGCTCAATGCTTCCTAGCCAAACAGCAAAATTACTTCCTAGCCAAGCAGCAATTATCATTTTGTACTAACGATGAGACTTCGATTCCCTATAATCGTGACAACTGTGTGGAACATTTACATACTCTTGCTGCAAAAGATGAAAGATTAGCCAGACATTTAGAGACATCTACTGTGTTTTCCGGTTTCTCAAACATAATTCAGAACGATTTAATTGCAGCAATAGGTGATGTGGTTAGATATGATATAAAGGAGATACGCGCAGTCCCATTTGTTGCTGCAGAAGTAGACGAGTCAACGGATGTCACAAACAAAGCTGATCTCTGTCATTATGTGGCTAAAATCGAGGTGGCTTGTTAAGTGAAGGAAGCGTTCTTGGTATATGATGATGTGAGTAATGACAGACGAGCCGCTGCTACATATTTTTAGTTGTTCTTCCTGTTTCCATTTATTCATGTTTGCTTATTTTGCATGGAGAACTGCCAGTACTATTTCGTCAGTTTGTGAAGTAAATTGGTTAGTGTTGCTGCGCACCAGTGCGCGGCGTTAACCTGCCGCGCTGTGTGCACACGTGTTGACATAGCTGCTTCATTCAAGCTTCCAAGTGTGGATGTGCGTTTGGCGGCGAATGAAGCACCCGGGGATGATGTCCGTGTGAGGCTGTCATCTTCTAGTAACAAAGGGGCGGACCCTTACGATGCGCCTACGGATGAACATAGTCGTGCAAATGTGCTTCGTGTTGCTTCTGATTGCTTGTTGTGGCCTCATCGTATCTTTATTAGTGAGTCGGTCGCTTTTTGTGCTGCGTATCGAACGTGTTTTGTACTTCCTTCGCCAGTGCGTTGAACCTCCGGTTCGATTTAGTTTTACGTGGGGGAGGATGAAGTGAATTGATGCGTGTTGTTGCGCACTAGTGATCTGCAGCACTGCACGCAGTCGTGCTTTTACTTTGCATATTTGATTGAAGTTCTCTGCAGCTGCCGATCATACTAATGGTCTGCATTCTCGATTGGATCACTGTATGCATTCTGAACGCATGCATAAGTTGTAAGACTGTTTCAACTTTTCAGTAAAGCCGTTAAACAAGTAGGTGACAAGTCACTTCAGTTTGGTCCACCTATATGTTACATTTTTCAAATCTAGAACCGCTGCTGAACCTATATGTGTGTAACAAATTATGATATGGAATAGAAAGCATAAGCAATAGTCATCCTGGAGGCAGCCAGTTGGGTGGTGAATTTATGCTACTCCATTCAATTCATGCACTCGCAAATTTGGCTTTGAAAGGGAGAGTGCCTCCCCACTCACGAACCTCACCGCACGTCACTGTAAAATTATATATATTCAATACAGCGAATTCGGGGCAAGCGCAAGTTGCTAAAAAATCCTAAATGTAAAAAGTATATTGAATACAGTGAAAATTTTCAGGGCAAACTTTGTTTTTCAGGGTAAGCGCAGAGTTGCTCAAAAATCTTGAATGGTAAGAAATATATTCAATACAGAAAATTGCGGAACCTGCCCAACTTCAACATTTGGTCGAACCTGATCAAAGCAGTATGGTTCACTAACTGCCCGCGATTAATCAAACGAATTGTGTACATGGGCATTGGAAAATATTTCCATGTAAAGCCAATAATTTTCGTAAGGGGGCAAAATCGTGAATTTTCATTTTTTCTAATCGAAACTAGAAAAAGCGTATTTTCTGCTAAACTTTTAATAGGAAAATGTCAAATTTCCAAACGCAGGGTGGGCCCATGGCCCCCTTCTACGCCTCCCCTTCCGACGACCATGGTTGTGAGAATTCATGTCATCGCTCAACATTTACCCGAGATTTAAGCTCCGTGTGTAAGCTAGTGATAATGAAATACGAACTTTTATCTAACCGCCTGTAATCACTAACCGAATGTAAAACAAGGAGTAACGCTTTTCGCAACTGTTTCTGGCGCACCAGCCAGCTGTATCTCACCTAATGGTGATGTAAATTGAATTTCAAGCCCATCGCACAATTTCCTCTCTGATAATTTTGGCGTGCTACAAATACTGTATATCTTGCGCTTGTCTGCAGCATCAGCGGCATAGCCTTAAATAAACATCATAGATCTTTCTTTTTGTGCAGTTTTAAAAGTAAATAGCGGTGATTTACGTTTTATATGCCTTGAAGCTCAAACTCTGACTGAGAAGCAATCCAGTTTTAAAGTCTTTTTTATTACGGAAATGGGCCATAGACCCGGGTATCAAACTCAAATTGAACGGAAGGCGAAACGCGGACTTACAAAAGAACCAGGGCCGCAACATGATTATACTGTGGCTGCATTATGAAGCTGACGCAACAAGGGTGGTACCTGAACTTTACTAGAAACAGCTTTAACATCTTTTTCCTGTGGATGGTAGCGTTATAGGGAATTTGTTATAGGGAATTTATCCCTAGGCCGTTATACATTCGTTCAAAATGATCTTGTTCACTCGCTAGCCGAGCACTTAACACCGGTGAATAAAGTGAATAACATTTTATTGCCCTGAAAAATCTGCGCAGAGATAGCTAAATGCGCGCAGAGATAGTTATCTCTGCGCAGAGATAACTAAATATGTGCAGAGATAGAAGTTTTTGTGCTAAATCTGTCAGATATAATATTTTTACGGACGGCGCCCCATAGATTGCCGTAAAGTTTCTTGTCTGGGAGAACACAACAAGCAAGGAACATCACCCCCTTGAGTTAACAGGCAAGGTAACTACAGAATTTGCCTAACAGCACCTCTAGGGGATTGCATAAAGAACGTTGTTACCAAAATGTCGTTATAAGCGAATTGAAATGCATGTAAAAGATGCCATCGGGACCGAACAAAATGTAACTTTATAGGCGAATTGACGTTATAGACGAAGCCGTTGTAAACGAATTCAACTGTGTAAAACAGATTTACAAGACGTTTCAGGACCCATTCGGATTAAACTAAAAAAGTTTCTTTCAGGGCAAATTGTTATTTTCAAGACAATTCCCCCCAGTAAAATGCTTTCCCGTACGCCTATGCACACACGCTTGTGCTTTGCTCCTTGTATGTTGGTGAGATGTCATCCAGTAAGGTTTTCCAGACCAACAACCTCGAATAAAGATTGATGAAAACGAAATATTTTGCGCTTAACCAAGCGTTTCAAATAGTGCTTGCTGAGTACCGATTCATTTAAGTCTTAGTAAGAAGAGCTTATGGATAATAAGATTTAACGAGTGGTCGTGGCGTGTGTGCGAGATAATGTGAAGTAAAAACGTGACCATAAAGAACTGGCAGAGCGTGTTCATGCTGCACACTGTGTGGAAGTGTCGTTAACCAAGGTTTAAATGCACTTTCTGCTTATTTTTGTTTTTAAGCGTTCGAGCTTCATATTTTCATAACCACCGCAAGGATTCGTGGACAACAGCCACAAAATGAACTGGTTTTGCGAATGGGCATTGCTATTGTTCTGTAAGAAGTCAAATGAAAAATCTTGTTCATTTTTCTTGCACCATGTCAACGAAAAAAAGTGCAAAAGGAGCATATCTAACAATTGTTTCTGCAATAGACCTGTATGGGCCAGATACATTTGATTGCGTTGACTCTAGGGAAGTTGTTTTTTCCTAATCGATTTCGGTACTGGATACATTTTCTAAAATTTCTTTGTGGCTGCATATTTGAAATTGAATGCAAAAAAGAACGAAAGTTATTTTTTGTGTAACTTTTCCTATTACCTTAAGTCTTTAAGCTATATTTATGTACGCCGTTTCAGTTTTCAAAAGGCTGTAGAAAACATTTCTCTGATGTCATACCCATGATACAAATAAGTAACTGGTTGATCACGCGAATGAGTAGCTCTCGATATTCTTTTATGCTTGACGTATAAGATGCATCACAAGCATTTCTATCAAGTCCTGGAGAATGATTTTGTTTGTAAGCGGATTGAAGGCTTCGGCTGGATTCTGGCACCAGGGACTAAAATTGTCCTCGGTTTGTAGACAAAACGCTCAGAAAGTAATGCACGCTAGGTTTATGAACAAAAAAGCAGGGGTGAAGAACCGTAACAATAACAATCTCTAATAAATATTTGCTTACATGTTGCGCTTTGTCTCATGAAATGTTTTTAGAGAATGACTTAAAGAAGAATAGTGCAAAAAACGAAGACCAACTTTGTGTTACAAATGACATCTTGTTTTGATTATACCAGCTGGTGTACGAATCATTACGCGGAACAATCGTAAATGAATCAATTGTAACTTTATTATCAGCATCTAAGCGCAATCTTGGTGTAACTGTAAAACCCAGGTTTGTTTTACGTCGTCGAAAAGTAAACATCATATTTTTTACTTATTTTGAACAAAAGTGTTAAATTGTGCAATGCCATTAAAGTGTACTACTGTACTCCACCCAATCCAGGGAAGGTATCCAGAATATAAGTCAGTTCCGTCGCCAAGGGGGAGCTTTGCTGGGCTTTGCCCCTCCAAATTGAAACGTGAAACAGTATAAATCAGTGGAATTTTGTCAATTTTTGGAATGTTGAGCCCCCCCTCACAAACGCAAAGCTTCCCCGCAAAACCGCAAAACACCGTATCGCAAATGTTCTGGCGACAGTTCTGATATACATGTTCCAATCATACGAATGGTTCAACACAATGACATGTCTGTGGCAAATTTGAATGTTTCGGAAATGAAATAAAATTTTGCTTTATGAAGGTTTTGTTGAAGGAATGCTGTGGCAGGCTTTTACTTTTTACAGTTTTTGGGGTAATGGGAACTTGTGTGCATTGGCGCAGCCAAGATTTTGCTGAGGGTGAGGCTGAACTGATAGAAAAAAACGTGGCAACACAATCTTGTCTTTCTACACTCCGAGTTTCCCGCAGAAGCACAAGTTTACTTTGTCGGTGAGATGTTGGTGTTTCCGTTTGGAAAAACTTAAAAAATAGGCTATACCTGCACATTAGATTTACCGCTAAATAAAAACACAAATGCCTGCCTTAGCATGTACGGCTCATGTTGTTGGCTCCATCGTATCCTTGCTTCAGGAAAATTAAGTCCAAGGTGCGACAAACTGGCTAATAAACAATACGCTGGTGCTTGCCTTGTGGTGGAAGTAAGTGGCACGAAACATGCATTTTTCATGAATCTCGTTGTTTTGTGCAAAACCGAGAGAAAAGTTGAACTGTTCAGTGTGATCATTATTACTGTAGATGTCTCGTCCGTTATTACATGGAAGTGCTTCACATTTACCACATCTTTAACAATTCGATTTTGGATTTGCCTGGCAAAAAATCTGATACCTTATTTAGTTGATGTACGAAGCATTACGTGAGGCAATTATATGTAGTTCCATCAGCAGCGTCTAAGCGTAGTTTTAATCCAGCTCCAAAAACCCGGTCAGTCCATTAGTATAAACACGTCCTGACGGTTATTGACCACATTAAGGTAGCTCCTGACCACCGCTAAGCTCAACAACATTGATTGAGTGTCTAAGTCGAACTTTGTTTCGATATATGTTTCTTTCTGCTTTCGGAAACCATATTTCTCACGATTACGTTTCCTTAATTTTTGCAAAGTATCAGAAACGTATCAAATATCTCTGGCAAAGCCTGGTAGTATTTATGTGTTTGATGAAAATTCGGGTATGTTTTTCGCTTTTTATCATCTTTGTGCGTTTAGGCGTAGCCCCTGGAGCAGGGGGCCATGCTTCCCAAACTTTTAGCATATCTAGTTATTTCGTGCTATAGAAGTGGCGTCCACATAAAACTACTGTTGCTCGCCTTAAAATTAAATATTTTGCCCACCTCTAATTTTCTCCACCCCACAAAATTTTGAGCTGGCTATGTCACTGTTTGTGAGTTGCTTGTGGCTGATCTTCCACCGGTGGGCAAGTACTATTCTGATGGTGATCAAATGAAAACTTTTCGAGGCTCCTCATTCTGATCTGTTCATCTTTTGGAGGCCGCTCATTCTGATCGTTTCATTTTTTCAAGATTCCACATCCTGATCTGTTTCATCTTTTCGTGGCTCCTCATACTGATCTGTTTCATCCAAGGAAACTTTTTAATTTTACAACAAACTTGTCCATCTTCATCTTCACGCATCACTTTTCACCGCCTAAACACGGCGAGCAACTGTTTAGCAGCATAAGGATTTAGTTGCGTAGAAATCTTACAGTGGCTCACACTTGGCACTGTACATCTTCGGCATGAGCACGTTGCGAGACTCCTGCAAGAGGCAAAGTTTACTTCCATGCTTGCTGAACGCAGTATAGACCGGGCTGCTGTTGTGAAATGCTGGTACGACCTCGCAGGAATTAATGAAGCTCCTGCACCGGTTAAAAATTTACGTTATTTCGCAAATCTCCAAAATCTACAAGTGCCTGATTTGATAACAAAAGTATTGCTACTTGCTATACCTTCCAGCATGGACTTCGGTAGGATTTTTTCCAGTGGGGGGCATGCAACATTTGATTTTTCCAGGCCGTGAGCAAAAGATTTTTCCAGGGGCCGAAACAGTGGTGGAAATTCATTTCACCGGCTCGAGACTGAGAGAAAAGATTTTTCTACGAAAACTTTAATAACAAAATATCAAATTTCAAAATCCAGGGAAAAGGCCCCTCCTGCCCTCTATGTCTGCTAGTACTGCCGCCAAACGCCATCCCATATTAAACGGTTTTGAAAAACTCACTGAGTAGATAAAACAAACATCAGTATTTTTGAATGGGAAAGTTGCTAAGGGGAGGGGATCTTTAGTCCTAACAGCATCCTATCCGCCTCTATGTTTTTGGGTGCTCGAACCAGTTGGGTCAAAACAATCTCCGCGAGTTTTTGAGCGAGTGTGCATTCAACGGAAAACTTTCTTTTGTGTGTCAATATTTTTTTGCGGATATTGCTTCGGGCAGCTGCAATTTTCTTAACAAGCAGACTGGAAAAATCGATGTCACGTGAATGATTTGGCGTAATTTTTCAGCAGGTTGTTTCCAATTACAAAATTGCTGTCATGATGTAGTTCACAAATGCGGAAAAATCACTCCGGAATCCACGTGAAAGCTAAGTTTCCAAACCATTGGTCGTGCAACATTGATGTCCATATCTACTTTGATCAACACGAACGAATTAGATTTTTTGATTGAAAAGCTTCGCCCTCTGAGTGTTACAAAAACTTTGATAGGAGTTGAAGTACTAACGAGGGTTAGCGTTAACGCAATGCATTTTATGTTTCTTGGCAAATGCATCCGTGTTTTATATGTCTAAGCTGGAGTAGTTTTGTCACCGAAGAAATGCAACAAATTAAATAAAACGAAAGCTTGTTTGCTGAATTTTACAAAAAGAGAAATTTGCTCAGGCTCTTAAGAAATCATCAAGCATGTTTTGAATGGAAAAAAGTTATTGGAACAAACAGTTGAGTTTCTGGTAAAATATCACCCACCTAAGGTATTCACAAACGATTAAGCAAGCTGTCCCTGAGTGCTTATGTAATGATTGATAGACAAAGAAGCTTGGAAATGTGGTGAGTGTGACAACATCAAACAATTGTTAATGTTGTGCTCTTGACTGGGCTATCTGACCCAGCTACTGCTTCTCAGAAATTGTAGTCTACCTAATAGTCTGGCCTGTACTGAACATCCATACAAGCTTCCATTTTTGGCAGTTTGCGGAGCTTCTTTTTGTCTCTAAAATTTGTTTTTCATTGACAAAAGCTGCAGCTCGCCAGGGAAGACTTCACTTACACCTACATGTAGACTTTTCCAGGAGTTTCAATTTTTTGCCTGCAATTGAAACTTGGCAGATTTTCAGTCGGACGAATTATCAAAGCTTAGAACGAAACAAGAAACTTTCAATCCAACCTTTTATCTCTATCTTCAAACCATGCCCTCACAAACAGCGCTGTTATTTTATTTCCACGTTGCCTTGTGCTTGATTTCACGAATAGGCAAATTTTTACTGACATAACTGTGAAGGATGAGGCTGATTACGGCTCTTAGAACAAAAACTTGGTTTTGAGGGCGATTAGAAAAAAGAAGCGAATCACTTAGGTCTGGCGAGATTAAAGCAATGACAAAAAACAAAGACGTTAGTGTTAAATCACGCTGCGGGTCGAATAAAAAATTATTTCCAATTCGGTTATAGAGGTGGTAGAGGTGGTTAAGTTACATTTATTCCAGTTGATAATCACATCATAAGTATTCCAAATCTTTCTATTACATCACAAATACACAAAAGACAAAATTCGTTTTTGATATTTTCGCCACTGGCTCGTAATTTCGCCATTGACTCGTCATATTTCGCCACAGACTCGGTAAAATGCCGAAGATTACCTCTCAAGCGTTTTACTGGCTTTCTTTTGCATTTGTTCGAGCTTTGCGAAAATGCTGAAATCAATGGATAATTTTACTTAGGGTACAAACTACAGTATAGCAAATCACAATTACACACAACAAAGTTACAAATACTGTACAACTGTAAGTGTAATTACATGAATACGTGAAATTCAATATACACAGTTATTGTTTTAAAAAAATCGCCGTAAATTCTTTTTCATACTAAAAATTCATTTGAAAAATGTAATTGGTTTATTCGCCAACTTCAACAGCAGCGAGAACCTGCTTTGGGTTGGTGGGCACAGCAACGAAGAAAAGTCGTCAGGAAATTGTATCTTGGAAAAGGTCACTGCACGTCAATGAAGCAGCTTGTGTTCTTTTCCTTCAGCCAGATTAAACTCCGTCGGGCAGTGAACCGCTGTTACTTGATCGTCTCGGTCCGCCTCAGCTTGGCAGACAACGTTTTTCTCCTACCACTTACTAAATAGTCACTCTCTCGTGAAATTTCTACCTTCGGGTTCAACCCACCTACAAAGGCTCAGCATTTTCAAATTGTCGCTTGTGATTGGAGGCGGATCCAGGTGATACGAGTCCCTTTTGTCGTTGAATATTTTGTCACAACAGGGTGTGTCGCGTACTTCACCTCTCTTATATAGGAGCGAAGCGGTGATGAGACTGTTGCAATAGGCTGATACATGCTTATTTAAAGTTTGTCCCCAAAATGAAAGTACGACGATTGCAAATAATCTTGAATTTTACGTTAAAAATGTAACAACTTTTGTTTCGAAAGAACGGTCACACTGCGTTTGTGAGACCCGACTCTGATTTAGGAGCTCCATTTACTTTCTTGTATATGGGCAGGTCACGTGAACATGTAACGTCACATGTGATAAATGGAAACTCACCAATGAGGTCACGCAGTTGACCGGAGGTTGCACCTGGGTAACCGGCATATGGTGGTTGACCTCACGCTAGAATAGCACCCAAAATTGTTTCTGAATATAAATCTTCAAAAAAGCCAGGATTTTACAATACGGTACATATTCTCATGAATGCGAATCACAGCCTTAACCAGAAGTAAATAAATTCATCTCAACTGTTAGTAAATAAAGTGGCTTTACCGAAATAGGCATTTTACTTTAAAAGTCCACGTTAAACGTCTCCAGGTCACGTGGTACATTGTGACATTTTGTGACGCATATTAGTGATGGAATTGTGTTTTTTTTGCCGAAAAAGCATTTCCGCTGATAAAATATGTTGCCGCCATTGTTATAATCATGTCGCGAATGTAACGTTTTGTTGAGAGATTCTTTTGCTTGAAGTTCCTGCTTTGTGATGGTTTTGTTGAAATGTCATGGCTATGTCAATGAAATGAATAACCATTTTTGTGTTCTTGTGCTATTCGATTACCTTGGCGATGTGGACCATGAGTCTGAATCAAACAAATAAATAAAATTAAGTCTTTGACACACGAATAGTTTTAACGCGGTAAAATCTTCAAACCAGCTATGTCCAACGCAAATGGCTTACTGAGCCAAAAATTATGTCACTCTCTTAACCTGGTCCGCACATTGAATGACATATTAATGAGGGCCGCACATTGAATGGCTTACTTTGATCTTAACACACCAAATTTAGTTTAAGATAATGTAGTGAAAGCGTTTGGATCCTAACTGCAATGGCAACAGACGTAATAAAGCGGCACTGAGGACCACCTGCGTCAAAAATTTCGAATTCAAAATTATCAAAATAAAGACAAGTTTTCAGCCTGCAGGATGCTTTTACTACAGCCAACACCTAAACTGGGCTGCACAAAACCTTGGACTGGGCCGCATGTGGCCCGCGGATTGAACATAGTTGCTTCAAACGCATTTTTTAAAGGGTTCAGAAACGCTGTAATCCTTCTATTTGTGTTTCACAGCTGTGACTTAGGTAAATCTTTTGACATTTTTGAAGTGTATCGTTGTGAAAGTAAGCCGTAACCAATTGAAAGAATAAAATGTGTAAAAATTACATACATATTTGCCAAGGCTCATTCGACCTTGTTAGCTGTATCACTTGGCTATTGACTCAACGTACAACGTTCACAAAGGCAACTGCAAAAGAAGCAGCGTAACCCTAAAAGAAGCGTTGTTTTTATTCACCAACAAAAACAGTCTGAAACGCTGGTGGTTGCTCGTTTCGTACTGAAAAAGCAAAAGTACAAATGCTTCTTTGACCGTTTATTCTACACGGAAAAGTTAAACGCAGCCAGAGGTAAATCGGTTCGTGCCTGACTGGGGTTAGAAGCAATACCGCCAAAGCTCGTTGCAACGCTTGACTAATCACGTGCACAAGCCTGATATCTTGGACAGTGCAGACACAGAGATGCCTGCAGAGATTGCCGGTGAGGAAGGAAAAGCAAGTCAAGCAACCTGCTGGTGCTTTACTTTTCACATAGCACTCCCCTTGAGCATGCATTCGCTTAAACCTGAGAAAAGTTCCCCTCGCTTAAGGATGAATCTTTTGGGCATTACTGTTTGAGGCATATCTTTCGTTGCAGTTCAAGGACAACTGAATACTCTGTTTTCGTTAACATGCTTGGCCAGTAAAGTTGTAGCATTTTCTCAACTCGCGCCCATAATCTCTAGGCTAGAACAACAGATTTATTTTTCAATGTTTTTTAAAATCAACAATTTAGAGCGCCTTATATCCAGTTGGGCAATCGATGCATTTATAAAGGGTATGAGCTGCAGTAAAAAGTTGATTTTGAAAAACGAGGGAAGATAACTGCTCATTGAAAAACTTTTATGGGAAATTTGGACTAAAATATTTTCTCTTTTACAATTTATACACTATACCAATCGAATTGCTAAAGAACGAGATTAACAGAAATATTAATAAATTGACGGACACTATAACCTCTATAGAGATAACATTCGTCCTATTACTGCAACAAAAAGGACCCATAACATGTTTCACAAAATTTTTAATCTGATGTTCGCTGAAAAGTAAGGTAAAATGTACTCTTCAAAATCAAGTCAGTTCATTTGCTGCAGTACTTCACCACCAACAAAATTATATGAAAAAATCTACAATGCTACTTCACTGGAGCAAAGTTTCTGAGCTTTTGGATATAAATTTAGACAACACAACACAAGTAATTTCCATTTTTTCTATAGTTAGATAATTAGAGCAACCTTGAGCTAATTTCCTCTTTTCAAGTAAATACCACTCTGCTTCTTCAAAACAAAAACGTTCGCAAGAAAAAGTTCCAGCATTCATTTGGGTATAATTGCATATAAAGAATTGCGTTGAATAAGCCTCTCATCTTGCGGGAGTTAACGGAAAATGCGAAGGCAGCAGTGGCAATGGAGGAGTTGAAAAGCGAGAAAGATGATGAGCGATAAAAGATAAAACACTTTTCTGATTGAAAAGACCAGATTTTCTAGACAAGCATGTTTTCAACCATATTGATTCTACCAAAAGAGATAAACGCACAAGCAACGAACTGTTGAAAGATGTAGAATATTATTTTTTCCACCAGAGCGACGTTTGCAATCCACATGGACAGAACAGTAGGAAAAATGCGCATCAACTACGTTTTTTTGTTAAGATGAACCTCAAGAAATCGATTGCCGATGCTCCGCACAAGACCGAAAAACGTTTTCGTATTTATTCAAAATTTATCAAAAAACAGAAAAACCAAAAGTTCATTGCCATAAAGGATGCTCGGTTTGATAACAGCTAGGACAGATTTTATGGCTGTTTTGACTCGCCCTTAAGCCAATAAAAATGCTCATCAATGGATGAAACAACCGAATGTAGTGTGGTATATGCGTTTTGGGCAGTTTTGGTTAAGGGATAAATTTGCTCGTTTCAGCAGCATCTGGCAAGAAATTTAACGGTTTCTAGCTGGAACCGTGTATTTCCCTTTTTCCTTGTTACTGCCGAAATTCATACGCTTTTACTTGTATCGTAACATGCACCTGAGGAAACCTCAAGGAAGCAGACAAAAATATTGCATATACTGGGTGAAAATAAATCGCTGTAGTACAACAAATGTGACAACAAACGTGAAAGAAAAAACTTCATTTCAACACTTTGTAGTACATTTTTGTGTCATTGTAACTGAGACGTTTTCATTGTGCGCATTTGTAATTTGCTGAAATTCTACTTAATTGCATCTTAAATTACACAAGAGCATATAATCTGTTTTAAGATAAACCGCCTAGACGTCACTGCGGTCATCTGTTAAAAGTGTAGTGACCTGTACAAACAAACACAAGTGTTGCTTCTATCTCGCGTTTTCTCGTCTCTGGTTTGCAATGAGTTGCGCAATATCCTTTGTTTGAGTTGCAACGCATTTTCTTGCTATTTTCATAGTGTGTAAGTTTGCCTTTTGCTTTTACAGCTAACTTGCATTGAATTACATTAGAAGATTAATCAATAGTTTTTAATTTAGTGTTTTTTTGTGAATCTAGTGTTTTTTATCATGAAATCTAGTTCCTTTCCGTAGCAACAGATTGACAAAACTACATACCGGAAACATGAGGACAGGAATATTAAGTGATGCTTTTACCATCATGCCCTCTTGATGCCTCCACATTCTGCCAATTTGCACTAATAGTCAGAACATTTCCAATGTCACACTTGTATTCAACAGCTGATTTATCGTTTTATGCCCGTTACTTCGCACTGATGTCATGCCATGGATTATGTGCTGGCGAAAAGCCTTGAACAATGGCAAAAGAATTTGAACAGTTGCATACAAACAACCATGACATTTAAATTACACTGAACAACCATATTAATATCATCCATCTCAAGCAAAATGTTTGCTTTTTGTCTACGTACCGCAAATTCTACTTTGTGTTGTAGTGCTTGGGGAGTGTACCAGGCATTATTGAAGAAGAGTCTTTCACTTCACCAAAAGCTCATACTCAAAAACATGCTTGGATACAAAGAAAGTATAAAAGAAAATGTTTTATTATTTGATAATCACAAAGTAGCCACTAGCGTTTGACGGTATTCACAGTAATGGACATAAATATCGCAAGCTCTAAAAGAGTTGTTTTGAAACACTATAGGAAATCACTCAAAAACAGTTTGTTATTTTGTCGATTTCAAATTTAGTCAATAAATGTATTTAGTGCAAAAATTTTGTCAGAAGTCTAACCAATGACTTTATTCTTCAGTGTAGTTGTTAAGACACTTTAGCTGTGAAAAGTGAATTCCGTGTCGCCTTGTTGGTGAAAATGTGCTTCAAAACGCTTAATGAACACCGTGTTACCTAACATGCTCGTGCAATAAAACATCTCTGGCATCTTAACTAGACAACCTAAGACTTTGTCAGTGTCCCAGCCTCGTGAAGCACAACTTACTGCACACAGCAAAAAGTGCATTCTTTGTTTTATCACTAATAAATGTAGTGCTCGTTGAGAGTTGCCTTCTCTATTTTATCCGTCTTCCTGTGGATAATGGATATGTGTAGTATTTTTTCTCACCGTCGCGAAATACAAATTCTACAAAATAGGAAACTGGTTGTTTTGTGCAAATTAACCGCGATTTCGTTTCACCAATCCAGGATGTCGCATTTGTAAAGTTTCAAATATTGATCATTAGATTACTCTATCAACCTCCTCTTAGATACTAGATGTCATTATGCTATACGCTTTGTTTCTCTCTGTTCCTCGACAAAAATCTTAATCTAAGTTCATTTTCTACACAAAAAGGTTAGGAAAGCTCAACTTTTCTAAGCTAGACAGACATTCCTATAGAATAAACAACTCTTGCCATTTTTTAATCAAAAGTGCATTTTGTGGAAAAGAGAAATACAGCTTTTCGCGTAACGGAAGTATCAATTATGACTTTGGTATCTTATCAAGATGGGTTGAAATTTCTTCAGATGTAATCAGTGACTTCAAATATCTGCAGAAAACATATTCCCACTGGCACAATGAGGGAGATGTTGGGATACACACTACTTCACGTGGCTTAAGGAAACACGAAGTTTTGTGATCTTAATTCAAAGCATCCGTCTTTGCTGTTGTATTTGCCTTGTTTTCAGAATAAACGTTCGACCCACATGCTGTTTTTACCGCTATTGCAAGAGGGTCGTTATTTGTGCAAATGTCACGATTATGTGATGGTATTGAAAACTATCGAAATCTTAATTTTTCATTGTTTCATGATATAATTGAACGCTTTTATCTTTCTGAATACTTTTATATTTTCAAAAATACCGCTTTTTTAATGGTTGTTGTGACAAAATCAAAGATAAAGAAACGAAGCGTTAAACCGCTTTAAACATGATTAGTGGAATACTCAGTCAGAATAACAACTGAGAAAAACTTGTGAAATGCACAGCAAAACTTTTCCGTCATCACGTTCTACGATTTTCTTACAAGACTATTTTCGCAACCTATTCCTTCACTTCCAATTCTTTACACAAAATCAAACAGTCCTGCCTAAATCTTCTCCATGCGTCACACTGAGTTTAAAAGCGCACGTACAGTAGATAATCTGATGGTCGCATAAACACTTCACCGACATGCATGTCTCCGTGCAAAGTACATGTGTGGAAAATGAACTAGTTGCACTGGAAACTGTAACATTCGTTTGCCGGGGGAGCTGTTTTCGCATGAAAAGCGTCCGCGTTTGAGGAAAGCAAAGGTTAACTCACGGAAATTGTTGAGATTTGTATAAATATATGACGTCACAGTTGAAATATATGAAGTTTTTACAGCTATTTCGTAACTAAATATTGTGCTTTTAGCAAATTATTGGTCCCCCATTGATTTCAATCGACATGAAGCTCTGTGTGTAATGTCTTGCTACTAATAGAGAGCGACACTGACGTCATCGAGCGTCTTCGGAATCTAACACTCCGAGAAAGCTCGTTGGTCTCGAATCGTTCCGACGGAATTTCGAAACGTATGTAAAGCTCGCAAAGGTTCAATATTGAACTTACCAATTGTTGTCAAACTTTTGAATACCTGTAATCTTTCTACCAAAAAGGTTCGGGTTGGGTCAAAAGGCAGTTCTGCGTATCAGTGGTTGAGATAAAAAATACGTTTATCACGTTAATGATTTCTTATTTTCATCTATAGATACAAAATGCGCACGACTACTTTGGAGCCCAAAGCAAACCATTCTGAAAAGGGCAGACATACCTACAAAGATATCAGAAACTTCAACGTGGTTATATTGACATGAAATTTAGAAAGGTATATTTGTAATTCTAAAAAAACAACTGATTTAGTCAATTCAGGATGGGGACAGTTGTTTTGCTCCACACTCTAGATAGCGGTTTGTTTAGGGGAACATCACTTCTCAGCAATTGACACTGTAAGCGGGTTTCCCGGGTAATTACCTGGTGGAAATTTGGAATAAAAAAAATTTTAGGGCGCAATAAGTAGATCATTATAAGTAACCAAAGTTCACAAACATAGCATGAAGACAAGCTAGGCAACAGAGGTACTTTGACATGCTACCAATTGAAACGTATTTTTATGTGCTTCAGGTCAGTTGAAAAGATTACTATACCACTTTAATTCGCAGAACCTGTTTGAACTTTTGTTTGGTGTGTAAAAGGTGGCCCCCAACCACGAATGACATAACCTTTGTAAAAGAACTAATAGTTTGCACGTTGCCGTCTTGACCAAAGTCGATGTGCAAAAAATAAGAAAACTGTTTGCCATTCACTTCAGAGATTTCGTTTTGAATTGGTCAAGTTTGAAATACCTCCCAATAAATAAAAATCATACTTGATTGTCAAAAAATATTGAACCAGTTCACGAGCTGCGTCTTCTACTGTACATCTTCTCCGCAGCACATTTAGCTCATCTGGTTCGGTAATCCACCTGTTCAACAACCTCGACTGGATATTGGCCGTTGAAGGTCATTCACGCCAGTAACAAGCGTAATTGAACCAACGATTTTTGTTGGAAACGCGTTTCAACCAACATAATAGATTGATTTTGATCTCAGGGATCAGATTACCCAGCGTATTGTGACCCTTATGAGAGTTCGTGTCAGCGATGGTTGCAAGTGATACCGAACGTGATGTCCCAAATACAGCGATCAAACCATTACTTTCCTGACTTGTTTTCTGTCGCATTGCCGTTACAAGCGAGAAATGGCAAGGACTGCGGAGTTCGAACACCAACGTGTGATCTCCCATGTCAATTTGTTTGGACGAAAATATACGGATTTGTTTCGTACATCACTCTCTCGTGTCATTCTTTTCAAACATCAACTGAAATTCCTGGAAGTTGCGTGGTTGTTGGGTAAAAACAGTAAGAAAGAATCAAACGTAACCTCACGTTTGACACTGCACAGATCCTTCGGTTGACCGGGAATCATCAGCGACAAATACAGCAAGCAGCGTATTGCGTATTGACGCAAGCCAGCTGCAAATGGGATAGGCTAGACGTCAGCACAACAGCTTACTGTTTTCCAGATCAGATGATGTGACAAGAAGGATCATGTACGTGGATTATTAAGGTTGGCCGCAAACCTCGGAGATGACTTAAAATGCGACACTTGAAGCACAACTGCAACTGCTGTAAGTAGCCTCATGACAAAGTTCTCAAAACGTACCGATGTGTGTTGACGGAGCAACGGATTGTCGAAGGTCGATTTTACGCTTGCCACCGACTTTATGAGTACGTCGCAAGCAGAACCTCTGTAATTTCTTCCACATTTTTCTTCCTGTTCGTGCTAAATCAGAACGGCCACCACAAACATAGGGTCTCTCAGTGGCGTAGCGAGCCCAAAATTTTTTTGGGAGAAAAACTTTGGAAGGGTCAAAAACGTTTCATTTTAGGCGAGAAACAGTATTTTTTTCGGGATACCGCCTCTCAAAGCACAAACTGACTAGAAATGCTAACAATTTGGGGAGCATGACCTCCTGGGATAGCCCTGACAACGCCTATGGGGTCGTTTCTGCTGTTGACATTGGCCTGTCAAAACTCAGGCTACTCTAATATATCCTGACTGTGTAAATGTTGTCTCCTTGCCGTGTGCATGTGGACCGAGAAAATTAGGGTTATTAACTCAGTTATCACTTTAAAATGAAAGGACAGCCAATCCAATCACCATTCAAAGACCGTTTTGGGCATGTGCATTCAAGCCTGCTAGAAAATTTTACAAAAATCCATGATACCAGAGCACATGCGTTTCAGTTCGAGCTCCAGTCAGTTCTATCCCTCAAACGTATTATCATGCCCTCAACCGTAACGTCAAATATTATCCCTGGTGAGCAAAGGTGTGCTTACAAATCCCAGAATTGGAGAACCAACCTATCCCGATAATATCTATAGAAACCAAATCTTTCAAACTTTCTCCGAACAAGATAAACACTTCATCATGCCTTTCACTTACTTTTACGGTAACATAGTGAAGACAGAACAATAGTTCGTGATCATTGTTAACCTAATACTTCTTGACGTATTATATTGTGTTCTGAGGAACTTAGTAATGTTTCTCTTGTGTTAATGTAACTCACTAATGTTCATTGACAATGCCGTGTACTGAACTGAAGAGATGGACATTGATATGCAATATCTGTTTTCATCAAACGAAAATTTGAAGTGGCTCAGATAGGAACACTTCGGTCAACTATTAAAACAACTTAAAGCTTCGAAATACACGTGTGTCTATTCAATACATGAAAATCTAATGCGAAAGTCGATTCACTACACTGTAGTGGTTCCCAACCTTTCAGGCTTGCTGCACCCTGCAACAGAGAAATATAATTTGCGGTGCCTAGGGGCGAATCTATGGCAATTTGGTTTGAGGTTTGGCGACATTTCGAAACTATCTTTTCAATAACATATTGAATAACGTATTAGCTCGTGGCACCCCTGCGCATTGTAAATGGCACCCTAGGGTGCCGCGGCAAATGGCACCCTAGGGTGCCCCGGTTGGGAACCACTGCACTACAGTGTAATAGAGAATTTGATTTTAACAATGCATTTCCAATGTTCAAAGCTATGACCTTTACTGAAGTGGAATGTTAAATGCCGGTACGTTAAGTAAGGAACGCGTGAAATGGTTAAGGCGAGGTCTGAATTACAGTAAGTGACATGGACTATTTGACTACTTCTTCGGCAGTTTAGCAACACTAAAATCTTTATTAATCTTAGCACAACAAGTAGCCTAATGTGGCTAAGAAAGGCTCTGATGAACTTCTACATATAAAATTAACATTCACATATTCAAAATCAGTGACATGGGGTTGACACCATTGACTAAATAAACTAATGATTGCTGAACCCTTGCCTGAAAGCCCAACATTGATGGACATAACAAGCAAATAAGTCATGTAGCTTAAGACAACTTCAATAACAACACCCACCAGGGAACATGCGAAAAATGGGAATATGAACGTTTGCGATATATATAAACGCTCAAAGAGATCTATATTTATTCATTAGCTTCCACACAAAAAATATCAAGTGAGTCGGGAAAGTGTAGAAAAATACGCTTTTGTTTCAACGCTTTAATTGTAAAAAAACTCTTTTGTGAAATACATATGCCGGACTGAGGGACATGAAAGTGATCAACAAGGAAAATAATTTTGCAATTATGTCAGGTGGATGGTTATGCTGAATATGCTGGACATGCATCAACCTTCAAGTCTTACTTAGCTTTTCTCAACTGTATTTTGCAGAAAGTGTGATACATTCCACAAGAACGTGCGGGCAGTGCACGAAACTCCAACCGCTTTTACCTGGAGTCGGAGTCCACAACCCGATTGCTCCAACATAAAATCCAAACTTGCGCAAGTTCAAACGCTCCCGTAGAGCTTTGCGGTGTAGGCTCGAGTTGTGAATGAAAATTAATCTACTGCAGTCAAGTGAAGTCAAGCGTAGCTATCTGCGTTTTCTTTACGTGAGTGAACCAGACTTTATGTGGACAAGTTTCCAAATGAAGATATTGTTTCGTATTTCCTTGATCATTGATTTTAGAAAGTAATTATACTGTTGCAATTTAAGAACTCTTCCCAATTTCTGTGCGCTGCTGAGAGGTGTTTCCTGTTGTCCATCAGTTTTTATTCACAGTTTTGTGGCATTTACGTGCATTGCCTTCTGAAGAGCAACTTCAAGTCAGAGAACTTGATGTTTGTCTTATAAGAATGCTTACCTTTTCGCTGGTTCGCACTGTGTTTGCTTATTTCACAGATATAGTTAGTTTGTTCAGCCAAAAATCTCACGTTGTACATTCAGTGTCAATCTCAAACCATCCCAATAACTGAATCAAAATATGAATCCAACCCGCTAAGGCTCTGCTACCTTTAGCGGTTTAAATTACTTGATATATTTAATTGCGCTCTGCTCGAGAGAGCGCATAATCCGCCGTGGTTTTATAGTCTGTCGAGCTTCTAGGAAAGTCTTTTTTAAAAAATCGATGAGCATGGACTGTTGGTTAAATACGGTAAAATTTGGTTTTACTTTCATCTGTGTTTAAAAAAAGCAGAATGACTTTTCCTCTGTCTTTGAAAAGCAAGTTCTTGAGAAATTTAATTGAGAACTGACACTGCGCAAAAATCAAATCAATTTCCACTGTTTTTTAAAAGACTCCAAACTCTAACAGATTTCTGTAAGAATATACAATTCGGCAATATACAATCACACAATGTTGACATACATTCAAAAGAAAACACGCTCATCAAAATGTGCTCAAAACTTGTTTCCAAAATTATTAGAAATAACAAAAGAATGTTTATTTATGATCTTGTGTCAGTCCATAAATTTGTGCTTTGTTATACCGAGTCCATCATCAAACTTTGAGACGCACAGACACATCTGTTCGTTTTTACCAATAAAAAAAACGCTTTCTGTGCAATTTGCCTTTCCTCACGATTCGATGAAGCATATTATACCCAAGTATCACTTCTGTTATTTTTGTTTCAAGAAAATATTTTTCAGAGATAAATGGTTCTTCGAAGCAACATGTTCAAGAAAATAACTATTTGGTATCGACTTTTAAAAACAAATACATTTCACTCACGTTTCTTCTTCACTTTTATTTTCTTGAATAACATTGAAAAACGTTCTTACGTTATAGATGCTTTCACTGAGTAAGACAGATTGTATCCTACCAACAAACAGGTTCGATATCAAACGTGACACCTCATTTTATAAATGCGGATATGAAGTGCAACAAAGCATTACGCTCAGTATACGGGCTTTCCGTATAGTTCCCCTTTCAGCATAAAATCGGAACAAATCAGTGGACACACTTTTCTTGCCACACGAATGCGGGTTTTACCGCCTTTGAAAGAGATCAACAATTTTTTTGAAGACCGACACGCTCCGTAGGTATTGAAAGAGTACCGTCGTTCGGATGACTGAACAAATGTAACCTGGTGACACAACCGCGAGGGGTTGCAAAGGAGGAACAACATTCGAAACGACTATTCGGAATATTTTGTAATAATTTGTGAAAATTACCCTTTTTGAAGGTGATTGTTACGTTTCCTACGAAGAGCTGAATGTTCAATCAAATTATCACAATCAGGAAAGAGGACTATCGTTTACAGGTGATACTCTATTGGTTGAAAACGTGGGTGTGAAAAATGAAATATTTTTGATTTTAACCATCATTTCAAGTTAGGTCTTTTGCCCTTCTTCTATTTAGTTTCGTTATAGCTAATATAATAACAATTCGCACGTTTCAAAGTGCATTTCTAGTTGATCTACGGCCATGACGTCTGATGACAACATTCTATCTCCAGAATTTTTTGACTTTAATTCCTCCGTTTTGTCCAAACCTGACTTTCACAGTTAGATTATTGGCACTACAGATTTCCTGGCCCGTATCCAGGTGGCGGGTATTAAGGCTTGGGAGGCAAAATACACTGGCTACCTTTCAGGAGGAGATGTTATAGTGGGAACTTGAAAAAGGTCCGTGTCTACTTTGTTTGAAATGTCATAAAACAATTGCTACATTCCAGTGATGGAGTCTCGAGTGGAGACCCATTTTTCGAGTCTCGGTCTCGAAGGCTACAGGTCTCGGTCACAAGCCTATTCTCTTGAGACTGTGAATATTGCAAGGATGTGGCTTAGTAAAACGTCTATAATTCAACGAGTTTTTCTCTGTTGTATTTGCTGATAAGAACCAATTAAAACAAGTCGGGAAAATGCCAGAAATTCGAAAACAAATCAACTTCGGATATGGTCACGACACATATTTAAAACGTTCGGCGAAACCTACAAATTTTGAAGTCTCAAGTCTCGGTCTCGGTCTTGAATTTCAAGTCTCGTACGTCGGTCTCAGGATTTTTGATGAAGTCTCGGTCTCAAAGTTTTGGCGATGTCTCGGTCTCAAAGGTTACGGTCTCGACTACATCACTGCCATATTCATTGAACATATTTTGAAAAGTCACTTAGGAATGAAGCACAATAAAATTTGGCACAGTTTATCAAAGCAAGAACTGCAAAACCGGAAACTCATCTGATAAAAACTGTTGAAACATCAGAAAATTGTTTTTTGTTTTCGTTAAGGAACGAAACAAACAACAACTTCTTGGCTGTTTTAGTTGGTAATTATTTAACCTCGTACTTTTTGTGGCTCTGTAATGTTTAATTTTCTGAATGTTGCTCTTACACTGAAAAATAAACCAAGTAAACCAAACCTGGTTTGAATTTTGTGCCTTTTTCATTGCAGTAGTGGAACAGACGTTTGCTACAATCCTACATATGACTGTGCTCTTCTCGAAACAGTGATTGCCAGGGAGGCATTCAGTGGCAGATAGCAGTATATGCAGATGATTTGAAAACGTCCTAGGATAGAAAATACTAAAATGCTCAATATGGCAGGTGCAGTTTAGGTAAAATGAAGCTTTGAAACAATGGTTATGGCAATGTGTATGTGTGTAGTAGCAGCGCGAAAAGTTGTATTATCCCCTAACTGTTTGTGAAAACCTCGATAAAAATATATTGAAGAAAAGGAACGGGCCTTGTTTCTGTAGCAGAAACTTCCGAGTCTCATTTTTATTCTTCCTTTTCGTCAATTTCACTTTTATGCTGTCAGCAGCTGCTCTGGTAAGTGAAACAACCAACCAACAACCGGAACACAACCCAAAAACCGCAATGTATGGTAACCCTACTCTTATTTAAAAAATACACAAGATCAGATTATTGGAAAGGAAGGTTGAGCTATTGATTTTGTCTCAATCGTTAAGAGATCTTAAAATATTGTAAAGTTTAAGATGTTGGTTTGCAAGCAGAAGAGAACTGCACGGAATTTACCTTAGTTCTGGGCCGATAACAAACAATTTGAGAGGGTCATTTAAAAAGGTTGAATGTTGATACAAAAACACATTAAGGTGTTTCAGCCTGACAAACTCAGAGGGGGCATGCGCCCTGGACTCTGATCTGAAATCAGGTGCACAACGTTCAGTTGTGGGATTTAAACTACAAACGCAGCCGTGTTTCAAAAATATCTTTTACACGACTAGTTTTCATCCATAGCAGCTCCAGCATGATGAAAGTATGACAGGTAAACACTGTCACAGCAAGATGGGTGAACGGAAAAAAGAGCATAGATTGAATTTTGACGCACATCATGAGATTGCTGTCAATTGCACCGTTTCTAATGAACAATTTCTCGGCTGGAACCTGTTGGTGTTTGACGTAACATCTTTGCCGCGTTTTCACTGTTAGCAATCAAAAAGCAGGAAGATCGCAACAAAACACAGTGCTTCTCACAGAATGAAGTCACTGTTTCGTTTGGCCGAGATTCAGGCCCGTAGCCACGCGAGCGCCATTCGGGGGTATTTTCAGCTCAAAATTTTTCTCCCGCCCAATGTTTGTTGTGCCCAGCAAAATATTAATTAAACACAAATTAAACAAAATTTTGACACCATAAAATGTATTTTTCCGCCTTTCAAAACCTGATTACCTAGCTACGGACCTGCCGAATTCAGAAAGGTCTAATCTGCGATTCTGCCAGGGCAAGGTGTCTGTAGTTTAGAATTTGACTTCAATCTGAAGAAAACGGGACTTTGAAACTTTTCCAATGTTGGACGTTTCTCGCGTGCTTTGCTTCAAATTACAACTTCTTTTGTATGACGAAACGTCCACTTTTTTCTGGAAAAATCATCCACGCAACCACGAGGCTTGAAAAAGAAACATTTTATATTTGTTTGACCCTGAAAACTGCAACGAACGCTGACATAAGTGCAAACGTCAACAGGAAAAATGTTGTTAACAGTCTTGGCAGCGTAGGTGTAAATGAAAAAAAATATGGCGATGAAAAGATACAGAAACATATGCGCCTTTTGGTTTTGGCGACGATCACAAACAAAGCCGACGTTTTTTTCACACGAACGTTTCTAGTTGATCACGAGGAACGGCAAATAAACAAATCACGAAAAAGCGTTTCGAATTAAAAAAATACAAAGCCCAGCGTTAAACGTTCCGTACTTGCGCAACTAATGCATTTGCCTATATTTCGCAAAAGGATGCTAAGAATATTGCGAGATGTTAAAGCTGTGGAAAGTTAATACAAGTTAATACAATTGCATTGAGAGTTCCAGAAGAAAATGAGTCGAATCGTCACCAAATTATTTGCACATCTAGACGCAGTAACTTGCATATATGGAAATCAAAACAAAATTAGAGTGTTCCTACAATCTTTGCAGGAATCATTTCTCGAATGAGTTTTGTCGCCATGTGATTGAACACTTGTTTCAAAGCGAAAACCACCAAACCAGTAGTTGTTTGCCCATGAAATTAGTTAAAATCTTTACGATAAATGTTTGTTTATTGCATGTCGGCCCCAACTGAGATACAAATATCCTGTGACTTTAGCCACTACTGAAATACAACACACCGATAAAGGTTTTGGTTTTTACGATATTGTCTAACTTCAGCAAAGGTAACACATTCGCAAACGGTGTAATTTAAAAATCGTGGCAAGGTGTTATGGCTTGCATAAAATGCCAGCAGGGTTTTGTAAAATTATCTGCTACGCTTTGAATCTTTTCTTACACTGTTATCTAGACAATGTCGTCTTTGAATAAACGCGGTGAACTATATCTCCTATAAGACGTGTCATTCTTCCATCACGTCGTTGAAACGACTAACTCTGGCTACTTCGTACTTTGTCCGCCACCTTCTCTTTAGATAGATCATGATGATTATTGACAAGAATATAGGCAACAGGAGCAGTAAAGATAAGAAAGCGAGGGATGCTTCCCCTGGGACCTCTGCAAAAGTAAAGCGTTTCAATCTCTTTCGTAATGTTGAAGAACATGGAGTTTTCAGTCTGGTGCAACACCTGACATTACATTTTTGAAGGCAACCAATTTAATTTGTTCCTGAAAATGTCTTAATTGTCAAAGACAGGACTCGTTTCACTATATGCTTTCCCAGGAAGATATTACGTGTCGTTTTGAATTATCTGGGAAGTAATAAGCCATGTTGACACATTTGACGAAGTTTGATGCAAGGAAAATCATATATTTTATGCGAATGTTTAGTCTGATATACTCAATACAACCGCATGAAATGAGGTGTCTTAACAGCACAGCCATCCACAGAAAAGCAGACGTAAATCTAACTTTTTATCCACGCCTTCTATCAAAATGTTACGGTATAGGTTTTAGCTGCACTGCTACCTGTTTACACACATCATGGCCAGAAAACTGGCTCATGAAAACAATCACACCCATAAATACAATGATAAACTGGACTCGTGTATTGCTCAAGTTTTAAGTGATAGCGCTGTGATGAAAATAATTCGGAGTTTTTGACGCCGCTAACAACATTGTGATCGTAATCCCTCCCAAGATCTTTTATGAACCAAGTTTAGCATAATTACTTTTGGGAAAATGATTTCAATTTGAAAAAAGGAACAGTTGGAAATAAACATTATAACCTGAAATATTTGATTACAGTTTCCTCTGGACCATGTTTTGCAATTGGCATAAAAATAGGTTAAGCAGTTGAGTATTTTGTAGATTGCACAGGATGAAACCATAGAAGTAAGAAGAAAAACTTGAATATTTCGTAAATTAAAAAAAAACAAAATTTCACAACTTCCGCGTTACCTTCACAATTGCTTTTGGATGAGAGCACATGGCCAGAAGGACATTGACACACGTATCCATCAGCATCATTCGACTCCGAATTTAGTTTACAAGATGACAACGTGTGGTTCGAGCAGGCGGTCGCTTGCTGGCAGTAATCAACGGCACAGGAAACGGGTTCATTTTTATGACACATGTTGCTTTTGTCGACTTGGCATTGACACGAGTATCTTGCTTGAGAGGTTTCCGCTGTCAAACAAACGCACATTGTGAGAAACACCGAAAACATGCGCTGCCTACGTCAACACAAGTCTCGTTTAGTAATTCGCAAAATGCTCAATGCTTCGTAGTATTGTGGTTCTTCGTTTTTGGGTGGCAGGCCTATGCCTGAAATATGCTTTTTGTCAAAGCGGTTGAAGTGAACGCTCTTGCCCAAGGAGCTCTACGGCAATTTACTCAGTATCTGTGGTTCGAACACACAACCTTCCAATTGAGAGGCTGAAACTTTACCACTGAGCTGTTACCGCCCCCGCAGTTTGGAAACGCAGCATTGATCTCGCACCGTTTGGTTTCACCAAGCAAAACGATCAACCTGTGAGATTGCAAAATCATTTGCTACTACCCCGGCTTCGAATTGAAACGAATCTTCCTTTAGAAAGCAATCTTAGTGAACTTTAAAAAACAAAATCGCTGGCACGCTTTTCGGAAAAATGAAAATGATCTCATGCATTGCAAGGCGAAACTCACCATTTTCAACTTCGCACACTGTTGAAGGGCTGCAAAGTGCTGTGAGGTTGTTGTTCTTGCATATCTCAGCAACACTGCGATTATCGTCAGAACAGTTGCACGTGAAGCTGTCAGCAGTAGGAACGCAGGTTGAGTTGCTGCTGCAGTTGTGAAGACCCAGTGAACAGTAGTTTGGACGACAGAAGAAACCATCACCATCAAAACCGTTTTTGCAGATACAGTGATATCCATCATCGGTCAGGTGGCATGTGGCGTTCTTGCTACAGTTGTTTGAATCGCAAGCGTAAATAGTACATCGCGTGCCACTGTATCCTTTGTCGCACGTGCAGTTGAAACCACCTGGGAAGTTGGTGCAGTCCCCACGTCCACTACAATCTTCCCCAAAGCACTCATCAACATCAGTGCAGGTTGTTACATTTCCAGTGAAACCTGACTTACAAATGCATGTGAAGTTCCCGGGTAGGTTGATGCAGGTTGCGTTCGTGTGACAGTTGTCGGTGTTTTGTCGACATTCATTAATATCTTTACAATGCGTACCGTTACCTGTATAGCCTTCGCGGCATGAACAGTAGACTGATCCAGGAGTGTTGATGCAGTTAGCTTGACTGTGGCAATTGTCAAGACCCAATGCGCATTCATCGGCAATCGGGCACTCGGACCAGAACTTTCTATTGGTGGTGTTGCATATGCACACGTATATGCCATCGACGTTGCCACAGCTCAGCTCACTGTCACTGTTGTTGCAGAAGTCAGGTAAAGTAATGCACGTGTTGACGTCATCGCACCTTAGCTGATTGCCATCGAAGTCTTCGCTGCAGTTGCAGGCAAGTGTCACGTTTGCGTTGAAGCAATTGTTGGTACTATCACATTGATTTGGTGTGCACACTGGAAAAAAAAACGTAGTGCTGCCCATACTGCTCTGTGGTAGGAAATTTTAAAAACAAATATTTTTGCTTCAACTTGTAATTTTCGGGCCCGGGCCCGAAATTACAAGCCCGAAGCTCGCCCGAGCCCGCACATTTATTTGATTCACCCAGTGAGCCAAGATCAGTTCCGACGCCATGAGGGGCTTGTGGGGGCTCAGTCCCCCCAAACAAAGCTCCAAACCCCTCCAAATTGAAACATGAAACACTATCAATCAGTTGAGTTTTTGTCACCTTTTCGAGTGTCATGCCCCCCCGCACAAATCGAAATCCTCTCCGCAGTAACGCAAAGCCACCCTAGTGAAAACTTTCTGGCGACGGTTCTGGTCAAGATATGTGCAACTGCGGGGTATCAGAAACGTAGTGTACGGGTATTGCTGCAGGTACACGGTTATATCACACCAAAATACCCATCACCTTGACCAAAACATTGGCTCAAACAAGCACAAAGTTAGCTTGTTGGTTAAAGATAAAACTGCAGAATATAATGCTCCTCAAGAAAAAAAATATCCACGAGGGCGCTATAGGCACAGAAAAACTACGTAGGATAGCCCTTTAAGCAAGAAAAGCCAGTTTGCAGGTCATCGTGTCTTGAAACAAGCCAAGAATCGCGGGATTGATTGATCTCTCCGACGCAATGCCAGGGCGTTATAATTTTCTTACCGTTGTCATCTTCTCAAAATAATGGTATCACCTAATTAACGCGCAAATTAACATTCAGAACATGATTCTTCCCCATGTGAAATAATTATTATGATACTTCGCTTTGTGTTGTTTGACTCAATCCGATGTTGTCTTCCGCTTTGCGCGATAGCTTTTCTCTCAACACAGCTTGCTTACTCCCACCGCAGCGTCCAAAGAGAACTCGTGGCAGGTTTAAATGCGTACCCCAGAGACTTGCTGCCCACACTTGGCTAACTATATTTCTCTACCGTTGCTAGTCATTTCACCACGAGCTAGTTTTTAGTTGGAGAATTTTTGAGCCATTAGCGTCAACTAGTTAGATGTTTCAGTCACTTATTTATTTGAGTAAGCGTCTGTTTCATTTTTTAGTAAACACTTATTTTATTCGTCACAGTTTCTTTTTGTCGCCAGTGGTACTCTTTAGGTCAGTCAGTTTGTTAAACTGTTGTGATTTCTGAGCTTGTGTTACGAAATTTTGATTGCAGTCTTGAGTTTGTGTTTTTTTCTCTGCTTTTACTTCAGCCCTTCAACTTTTCACCCGCAAGCTTTGCTTGCAATTTGCAGGAATGAGGATGGGTAATTTTACGTGAAATCGATTTCCTATTAAAAATTTGCTGACCGATTCCTTTCTTACACCCATCGTGGAAACTACATACTTCTCAAAATAAGTGTGAGTCTAATCCGAGCAGGGAACAAAAGACCGCAGCTGTGTTTGCAAATAGAATTCGCTCAAGAAAAATCACAATCAATTCACGCACAGAAATAATCGCAGTGAGTACAACAAACGTATCTCAGGAAAAATATTGTTACTGTGAATGTTATAAAAAAATTTAGCATGCAGGCCCGAAATCGTCCCGAAACATTTTGACAAACTTAACCCCGAATCCGACCCGTCCCGAGAAGCCCGAACTGACTTACAACTCTGAACTGGTGTAAATACAGCATGCTACATCTATCGATATTTGCGAACAAAATTTTTAGATAGATCACTCGACAATAAAAAGTTAATTGAATCACTTTTTTAAGAGAGTTCCTGCGCTTGCTTACTTAGAACCACATTGTTACCACGCCTGACTCAGGGTGGCGCTCCAGGGTATTGGGAAGTTGCAAAGAAAATGCAAGATGTCGATGTTGTGGTTGAAAAAACAAACAAAATTGCAAATTGTTTCTGATTTTCTCGAGTTTATCGCATGACGCACAAAATTTTGTGTTCGGTCTCAATCTGCCCACGACAAACATACAAACGGGATTGTTGTTTGACGTTTGAAAGTGTTTAGTAAAAATCTTGGATGAATGGCTAAGTCTTATTTAAGGTTTTACCGTTTATCTCAATCCTTCTGCAAATACTTCAGTACTGTATGTATTTGCGAAAATGTAGCAGAAAGAATAATTCAGAGTCAAATGAACAAAATAAACATTTAGAGTTTGCTTCATTTGTCCAACACATCAACCAAAATTATAAGAAACAGCAATTAAGCGTAGAGTTGTACGCGTTTTCATCACTACAAAAATATTTTGCTTTTGTATTTCGTACCAGGTATGACAGTCTGTTTCAAAAACTGGTCGGTACCATCTCCGCAATAACCCATTGCATTGCAAGCGATAAGCAAGATATCGTAGGCTAAGGTGCCGTTCAGTTGGTCGTTGAAGAAATAAAGGTCTGAAAAAACAAAAAAAGAATATGTCACTCTCTGAAATCTCGTGCATAGGTGAAAAAGGACATTTGAACATATAAGTAAAAGTGACGTGAACTGCGGGTATCGTCCGCAGTGTCCAAACATATTTTTTTACTGTTTACAACAGCAATAGGTCATTTCAAAATGAAATAGCTGGTTTTCAGTTCAGTAACCGACAAGCAAAAGTTCAAAGCAAATGCGTTTGGGTCACGAGCAAATGCTGAGAACCAATTCACACTGCTCTACTGACTTTCATAACAGTTTTTAGCTGCGCATTTGCATTACGAAGAAAATTGAGATTTCACAAATCGCAGAACGAAACCACTAGGTTCAATTTAGTGTTTCTCCGCGACGCGAAAACTCACCTGTTGTGCTGTACGTTTTGTTTTTTTCCGGACTGGCTTTAGGAACTACCATGATGTTGTAAGAAGCAGCACCTTTTGGAGGTTTCCATGTTGAGTTAAACCGCGTCCCGGTGTAGTCAAACACAGTAAAGAAACTTGGCGGCGAAGGTGCTGGAAAATACATTAAGTTGTCTTGATAATGTATGAAAATGGTAAGCAATGTTACAGAAATATTACCTTTTATGTTTTTATCTCACCACGCTTGTAATCAAAATTATTCAGGAAATTTTGCCAAGAAGATAAACATGAAAGATGTTTATATACCACTATGCAAAGAAAATTATACTAAATAACTTTTAGCGCCTTTCACGACATACACAACTCATTTAGCATAGACCGTTTCTGTCATTTCAGGATTTCACACGTAACGTTTCATCCGAAAAGTTAATTTTAAAATATCGCTGTGAACAATCAACCAGCTGCCACAGTGTCGTGCTCAAGTATCTATAACAATACACATTGTTGTCAATAAAAATACCACTAAAATGAAACGACAGAAAAATTAACAGCTTATGTAGATAGCATGTTTTCAAACTACCCAGTTTATGCTCAGAATCAGGCAGTAGCGTGCAGAGGTCTAGTGATACCCGGGGAAGAATGTGATTGTATGACCCCTGACAAATTCTAGGATTAAGGAATGTGAGAAATACAAGCACAGCAAAACTACCTGCCCAGACCTCTGCCACATTCGAGGATCATGCCACAAAAATTTCGCCTCAAGTGAGAATAAAGAAGAGAAAAAATCTGTGAGTGCCTCATACTACATTACGCAACAACAGCGGGGCACTTAGATGTTGTAAAACGTACGTGCAGCGTGCAGGGAAACCAAGTTTTGCATGGCACTTTTGGCAAAAAAAATGTGAAGTACGTTTTAGATAAGAACGCTGGCGCTCAGTTCAAAAAAACATTGCACATTTTTAAACGTATTCGTACTTGGTCCAAAGTGTTTCAGAAGATCAGAACCATGTTCTTTATGGCAAACTTACTGTGTTATTTTGATCTTTTTTACAACGATTGAAAGCGAAGAACTATGGCGAAATTGTCACGCATGATATATTCCTGTGACACAATTCGCATTGCCACTGAAAATGAAACCAAGCAGACAACGCACCATCGTATTATGAACCGTTCGTTACTCATAAATCCAGCATTGAACAAGCAAGTTTAATTGGTTTCTGATTTTTTTCACTGCAGTGTCTGCTTTTTTGATTATGGCATTTACAGTGAAAAGATAATGAAGCATTACAAATAATGACAACAGTGCATTTAATACTTTTCAATAATGCGTCGCTACCTACTCCGGCTTCCTTTGAGAACATCTCACGCTCTCTAGTTTAAAAAAAAACTAAGCTCTAAAGAGAATCGAGAAACATGTTGAAGACTACAAATTTCAGTTAACAGTAAGCTAGCACGAATTATGCCCAGCCTACAAACGGGAGGAAGAGAGACAGTGTGCAAAATCTTTAGATAACGATGACAGTGCTTCATCTCTACCTCTCGGATCACTTAACACCCTCAAATATACATTTGTTTCCCCCCTCAAGCAAATTCCCATCAGATCCACACAGCTTGCTTTAGTAGCCTTACGATACGAAGAAAGCACCTGGTCACAGCATTTTAATAAAATCTATTATAGGTCATTTCACTCTTTGGATGCCCCTTTGCCTTGGATGTCCGACGTCGTCGCCCCGTGTCCGCCTTATGCACGACCCCTGAGTCAGGAAAACTGTTGTTCAGTTAACAGTGCGCTGTTTCTTTTTTTGATTGAATACTTAAAAATGGAGTGGTGTTGTACTGGGTGTCTATGTCATGAATTCATTTATCTTTTCGTGTTAAGTCCACGTAGAACAATCAACATTTTTACGTACATTTTATAGTGACATCTCGGTGTTGAAGAAATATTCATAGTAATATCTGTTTGAGAAAACGTGACCATGTTTAATCATTCAGCAAGTTTTGTCAAATACAAAATCGATTTCGGGCAACTCTGCGCTTACCCAGTCTTGAAACCCTATTAAAATCATATCTGTATTTGAATAAGAACCTTTATTTGAAGCTATTATATAATCTCTACACAGAATCATCATTTGAATCAGACTTCAATTTCAAACTTCATTTTTTTCAATTATATTTCAATAAGAGTCCAGGTTTTCAGATTTCATTTGAATACTATTTTGTAAATTTCAAATTCAATTTGAATAAAATTTCACTACCGAGGATACGTAGAATTTTGTGAAATCGATTTCATATTAAAAGTTTGTTGATTGATTCAACTCCGCCACGTTCACAAGTTTTTTAAATTTGATTTTGATGACGGCAAATCATATGAGACCGAGGCCTGAAATTTGCTTCTTGCCGGGGCGGTTGAGGTGAACGCCCTTCCCAAGGAGCGCTACGACGATTCATTCAGTGGCAGTGGGTCGAACACCCAACCTTCTGATTCAGAAACGGAAATTCTACAAGTGAGCTTTCGACCTAAATTCTTAGACTTTTAAATTCTTAGATATCTCAGAAGTATAAAAATCACACTTGAAAACCTCCAATGAATAACCTGTTATAACAGTAACTGATGCTGGGTCTCCATCTCCTGCAATCCCAACTCCTTGTATGGTAATGATATACGACGTTCCAGGTTCCAGATTTGAAATCAACGCCGAGGTTTTTCCAATAAACTACACAAAACGTCACCAATGCAAAAACTCCTTTAAAGTTGAAGTAAATTTACACCCAAACAGATTAAAATTTTTTTTGTAACGAATAAAAAAATCATTCCATTTCCTTTTTCGATTTCGGATCAGCAAGATATCAATTGTAAATCATGCCAAAGCTTACCTGGATACATTAGGCATGATTTCATTTGTAAAGCCTACTGCTACAAAACGCTAAAATACTTGCCAAAAGAAAATAAATCTAAAGGTTGAATCGAGCGTAATCTGCGAACCTACACTTTCTCTGCCGGTCAACGTATATTTACGTACTTGTTAATTACGGGGCTGATACTGGAATACATGCCAGTATCTATTGGATACCAACTATCATCTGTAAGGTTGAAACATTTTACAAGAACTATCAAGATAAATAACAGATTTAATTGTTTTGCTGTCCCACAAGTTTGAATTGACTATAACAATTTTTTTTTATAAGAAATTATGAAAAGTCTCGTTGACAAAACTTAAAATGAGTTGATTGTCAAAAAATTAGAATGAACTTACAACCAACTTTTGCAATGAAAATGTGCTTAGCCCGCCACTATCAAAAAGTAGCATATTTCTCACCACAACATTTAGCACGTCTTGCAACACGCTTCCCAGCTGCTGTTGCGGACTTGATGTAGCATCACGTTTATAATTGATCGCATATTAATATGGGCCCCTAATAAACTTACTGCACTGCGTGTAGAAAGGACAATTGACAGTTTGGTTGCAAATTTCTCTCCACCATTTAGTTGAAATATTCAGATTTTTCAAAGATACTTACTTCGACACGACGAGGTGAAATTGTTTGACGTTTCTTCCTTGACTCGTCTAATTCCACAGTTACGATGTATGATGTGACATTTAGAACTTCAAGCCAGCTGAGTGTCACGGTATCATTTGTGACTGAAGTAATATTAATGCTCTTTACTTTATCAGGTCCTGAAAAAAGTGGTATTCACTTTGCAACATTCAATGCATCAACAGCTATAATTTTTAACTTTACAGGCATTCAACTAAGCATATGAGAATATTGAATTATGCACAAAAGTACGGAAAAAAAGAGTATGGAGAACGTGCGTTTTTATGATAATGACTGTAACCTACTTCGTAGCAAATAGAAACAGCATGTATAATAATTTTGCGATGGTCGCCACCTCTTTTTTTCGTCATTTGATTAGTCACAGAAATTTGCGTGAAATTCATCGCCAAGCCATAAGTGCGTTTTATTTGTTTGCATCGGGACATTCGTCAAACGCACAAGCGTACCAAGGTTAGATGGCGCCGAGGGCAAAAAGCAGGCTTGGCGCCCGCATGTTCGAACCTGAATTTTTCGGAAGCAAATGTACTGTAGTGAAGAAAGAACTTGGGATATTGTTGGGACTTTTCGGCGCCCCCCGCAGTGATTTGGCTCCCGGGGAGTTGTGTCCTTGCCCCCCATCGTTACGCCTCTGGTCAAATGAAATACAAAGAAGAAACACATATTCACTCTAACATACTTGTGTATACCATAAGGGGAATGGAATCAATGGCAAAACCCGAACTAGAGAAAGAAGTGAGGTTGAATACATATCTGGTGGCAGACGTCAACCCATGAAACGAAACTGGGGGAACTGAAACATTCTTGGAATCAACGACAAGTCCATTACGAAGAAGAGAAACCTAAAAATTGAAAAAAAACTGTTGCCTGCACGTTACGTTTGAAAAGGGAGTTGAACATCAATGATATCTTATTTCTATCCACGCTACCAATTATAGAGTATTTTCCATGTTTCTGAAAGTAAATGGGACAATGTCAAAATTAAATCACATAAAGTGCGATTACCTCTATAGTCAACTCATCAACAGTTTCTCACTTGGCTATGTCGATTTATTTTACTCATTCAATATTTGTAATGTAGGTACAGCACTGAAAAGGAAGTATGGGAACGCACCCAAAAGATTAGCCATTTTCCAAAGAATTAAAACTCATTTTAAGGACAGTTGTTAATGAAGCATTTACTTTCGTTACCCTACAAACAAACTCGTGAAAAATCTGGGGGAAACAATTCCCACACCAAACAAGCGTGGGAACGCCGTTCTACTGCGAAATCATTAATGAAAGTGATGCTCATGAACACTGGAAATGCCAGGTTATACGCGCATAAAAACATAAAACTTGAAAACAGGTTTGGATGAGTTTGGTGTCGTAGGTGTAGCGATAAAGATCCTGCAATCAATATTTGGCATTTCACACAAAAATGTTTGTTTTTTGTGAGACCACCCGCTGTAGAAGGTGTAAAGAAAACTTTACCATTTTGAAAATCTGCTTCAACTACAATTTTTTCATTGCCTTTTGTCAAACCTTTTGTCAGGTTGCGTGACTGCTACAATGCAACATGTGTGTGATGCAATGCAGTCAATGCAAGGCTTCTTCAACTCAGACTTGCCTGTAGCAACGCCTTGTAGTTTTATCCCTTGCTTCCGAAAATATTTCTGTCCAAAGGCGCGACCGAAAATATTTTGCGATAACTTGTGCTGTTTCATGAAATTCTCAAAAACGATCGATATCATCTCTCATCGGATCTGCTGCGCACTAGTATTAACGACTTGGGGGAATTAGGCGCAAGACGACCGTTCAAAAAGTCTGTAACATTCCTCACCAATAGTTGTCTACAACTCGAGACCCCGCGTTGTGCCGCTACGCATCTGGGGAGGAGAATAGGCCAATGCAGATTGCTTGTGCTCTGTGGGACTTGAAAATCAATCGAAAGCATCAAGTTTGCCATACACTAATGCTTGGAAACTGGGATATCACTTCACTCACACGGAAAAGGTACAAACTCGTCGAGGAAGCCAAACGATATTTCCTAGATATTGCTGTCACCTCTTCTACTAAGCGTCAGGGTCTTTCCACTATGCAATTGAGCAATGCGTGAAAATCTAGTATTTCGGTGTTAAATTCACAATGCGTACACAGGCTGAAGAGGAGATGGTCGAAGTCGCCAGATAGAAAATTTTGGTCTTGAATGGATTTCACTAGAAGTAAAGTTGTACATGTTAAAGCTGAAGTTGGAAGACAAAAGATTGCTTTTTTGTTTGATACAGATAATATACAGCCCAAACGCAACTGCACTGCACCTCGATGTCGTGACATAAACTAGCTTTGTGAAGTGCCAGAAGTTAACGAATTTCTAGTCGTTTTGGAGTCTTCAATGCACACTTTGGAAATGAAGTCGAAAATTTCAGGGTTTTAGCTGCCGCCATCAAAATCTTTAAAAATAAATTTGGTGAATGGAAAGTCGTGAGTGGTCAAGACGGTGAGCTTTGCCTAAGTAATAATAGGAATCGTCTGCCGCAATTAAGTTGAATCCTGAAACAGCGCATTGTGCATTGGTAAAACTTTCATGAAAGAAATATTTATGCAAATCTTGGTACACAATTTCCTTCAGACAACAGTTACTGAATGGTATTTGCTTCGTGTTAGCTGAACTTCTTCAACCACTGGTAGACGGTTGCGTTAAAGGGCGTGAATAACTGTTGACTAATCACCACGTAATTGCCCGTAAATTATGTCTGGAACAGCCAACAAGGCCTACACGAACGTCTAGGACTTGAAAGTCCTACCAATTCAAGGAACAAATCTGGTGGACAAGGATAGTTTCAAAGCTGAATCATCCTTGCATTCACGATAAGCTGAGGCGCTAAAGTCTGTAGATCAAGTAGCAGATATCCCAAACATAATTCTGGGAGACGTTTCACAATTAACGGTATTCTGATCACTGGTATGTCAATGAAATGTTCTGGCATAAATTCCGGTGTTTCTGCGTCAAAATATTGGCGTCTTACCCAGCAGTGAAGGCAACTATAACAGGTGGCCAGATAATTTTAATTGTCTTTTCTGTAAACGCAGTCACTCCCAGAGCATAGCATGAGTTTGAAAGCTAAAAAAGCTGCATGCTCTAATGGAATCCGACATGACGAAACGAAAGAATCCTTTCGTTAAATCATGTGTGACACAAGGAAGGAAATCTTTGTGCGATACACAGAGAGGGGATCCTCTGGATAACTCACGTGTGTCAAACAGTTTGCTGATCTCGAGAGAAACCTAACGTTTGAATTAGGAAAGTGTCTCCCAACACTTTTCGGACCATGCTTCACCTTACTGTTTTGTACCATGCCTCATCTACCAACACCAAATCGTCTTCAAGGTTATGCTGTCTCTGCAGCTTTTTTTCTGATACTGTGCTTGTAACCAACGTATGGAGGTTTGTGCTTTTTACGTTGACACACCAACGAGCCTTCTTCTATGTTATATGGTTCACAGTGGCTTCGCAGACAAAACGTCTCTCACAGCATTTTTCAACGGATTTTTAAAGAGTAAAGTTAGGCAAAGAAAATTTTTCAATGAATGAGAGGTGTGAAACAACCACCGAGACAAAGCGTGGCTCTGTTGGCTCGTGGCTTAGAAAATACTCACGAACAAGAAATGAATTCTTGAAAGGTACATGGCTAATCATTAAAATTGTGTTCTTTAGTAAGGAATAATGAGTAATTTAAAATGAAAAAATAATTCAAACAAAGTCCACAAGTAAACAGTTTAATTGACTAAAAAGGCAAGAAAACATCAAAAACTACGCACAGCAACGGATTTTATTTTAAAAATACACAAATCTAAATGTAAAAGCTCCTCAAGTAGATGAAACGGTAGCGAAATATTTTTGCATTATCGGTGACTCCATAAAAATAGAAAACAAACAATAACAAAACAAAGATCTTACCTCGTAAATCAAAAAACAACCTATATCCCAATCAATTTGTAGAGACGAGGAATTCCTGAACAACAAGCCAAGAATGGAAGGATGACCTAAAACAACACAATTGCAAGTAAAAACCAATCACACTGGAATGCAGATTACCAATGGAATGCGGAGTGGTCAGACAATCCCACAAGACTCCGCCCTTTCATCCCGACACCGGCACCCACCCACCCCCGGAATGACCCTCCCAAGAAGATCCTGGGTCCGGCTTAAACGGCCTCCGCACCGGTGTCGGAAATTTCCGCTCCTGTTTGTACAAATGGGGCATGGCCTTCTCTGCGGCCTGTGAGTGTGGCGCAGAAGAACAAACCGTCGACCATGTTGTCCTCCAATGTCTAATCCATCGACCTCTCTCCCCCAAATTTTGTTGTGCTCAGAAAAATTTGTTTCAAACATATGATAAAAACAAAATCGTCCCTCCTAAAAATGTCTTTTCCCTCCCAAACCTTATAACCTGGCTACGGACCTGATTCTGCCGAAAATGTGTGTGCAAATAGAATATTGTTTTTGAAAATCATTTGCCTTCGAGATGAAGCATAACATAACTTGTTTTATAAATCACCATTGGGGGAGGCCTGTAAGCATTTTGGAGGGGGGCAGAGTTGAGCTGATACGGCACTGGGTAGAGATCTAAATAGTCTTGTGTTTGGACATGACGGAGATCCCCTTGTGACTGTACAAGAAAAGCTTTGCTGTATCAGTGAAGCACTGGTAAAGCCACCGAGAATATTTCAAAATCTCACCTCCAGTTGTAAGCCGATAGCTACTAAATCTAGAAAATACAGCCAGGCTGATAAGAGCTTCATGAAAGAAAAAATCCAGAAACTCCTTGCCGAAGGCATCAGTGAAAACCACCTATGTCGCCTTGGCGAGCCCGGGTTCTAGTCACCAAGAGCGAAACCCATAAGAGGCGAAAGGTAATAGACTATTGTCAGACTGTGAATCGTTTCACAATACTGGAAGCTTACCCACTACCTAGAATTGCCCATCAAATTAATCAATTCGCCCAGCATCAATATTTCAGCACGCTAGACTTGACCTCGACTTATTGCCAGATTCCACTCGCCATCGAAGATCGACAATTCACAGCATTTGAAGCCGACGGTAACCTTTATCAATACTGCCGACTGCCGTTCGGGGTTACGAATGGAGTTTCCGCTTTTCAGCCTATAATGGGCGGCATCACTGAGCACCACAAGCTAAAAAGAACTTTTGCGTTTCTGGATAATATCACCGTAGGTGGCAGCAGTCAGCAAGAGCATGATGGAAATCCTTCTGCCTTCCTTGAAGTTGCGAAGAATCTTCATCTTACCGTCAATGAAAGTATCATTTCTGTGACTGAAGTTAACGAACTTGACTACAGCGTGTCACTCAAATCCTGAACCTGAAAGACTGAAACCGTTGCATGACTTGCCTGCACCAAAAAATCGTAGAGAACTTCAGCATGTAGTTGGCATGTTTGCCTATTACGCAAAATGACTGCCAAACTTTTCTGAGAAGACACGACTACTCATGTGTGCTACGCTCTTTACTCTATCCGACGCTGTTGCTGCTACGTTCAAACGCTTAAAAAAAGGTCTGTCGAAAGTGTGCCTAGGTAATATTGATGAAAACGCATTATTTACAAAAAATGTGACGCTTCTAATTTTGCTATCGCTGCAGTATTAAACCAGAAAGGTAGACCTGCCGCCTTTACGTCTAGAACACTCTCACGCAGTGAGTGCAACTACTCCTCAGTCGAAAAAGAAGCATTCTCATTCATCGAAGCTGTTAGTTAGGAAGTGGTCGCACTATCTCCATGGGAACACATTCACGTTGGCAACTGATCAAAGATCCGTGGCTTTCATGTTTGACAACAAAAGACGAGGCAAGATTAAAAACGCAAAAATTTTAATGTGGAGAATTGAACTGGGTGTGTTCAGCTACGGCTGCTACGTGATCAAGTACAGCTCAGGAAAAGAGACCGTAGTTCCAGACGCTTTTTCTTGGATGTGTGACAGGGTCCCTTTCCAATCCAGCCTCGCCGATGTTCATGAGTATCTTTACCACCCGGGTGCTACGTGGTTGATGCATTTTGCTGGTTCAAAAAAATTGCCGTTTTCACTTTCTGATGTAAAGCAGGTATGTTCTCAGTGTCGCGTATGCGCGGAGACCAAACCAAAGTTTAGAGAGAGCGGTGTGCTAATTAAAGCAAAGCAACCTTGGCAGAGAATTAGCATTGACTTTTTAAAGGACCGGTGAATTCGTCGCGTAATCCTTTTTTTTGGTTGTGGGTGATGAGTAGATTTCCGTTTGTTTTTCCGTGTTGTGATGTATCGGCTGAAACGGTTATCGCTTGTCTCTTTCAGTTGCTTTCTATATCCGGATTACCTGGATTTGTATATAGCGATCGAGGCTCTGCTTTCATGTCCTGAGATGTGAAGACTTTTCTGCAAACATGAGGTGTTGCAACAAGCAGAAAAATGCCTTATCGACGAGAGACGGCTGTCTCGCTGCAAGGCCTCGCTCCATGTCCCAAGCCACTGGTCACCGATTCCGAATTGGCACGTTCTGTACCGCCAACACTGCCTGCCGAACATGGCAAAGAGCGAACTCTTCCCGAAGTACTACCAACAGATGTGCCAGCACCACCATCGTTCTCAAACGACAACAATGTCGAGCCGGAAGTTAAACCGCTGCCTCGTTGATCCACAAGAGTACAACGTGCCTCATATACGCTCAGCTTTCAGAGTCTAGGTCAGAGGTCTCCAAACTACGGCCCACGGGCCAAATGCGGTCCGCGAAGCCATTTCATCCGGTCCGCGAAGCCGTTTTGTCAATGATGAAAAAAATATAATTACGAACAATTTGTTGATTTAGTAGAGTATAACAAATCCCTGAAACAACCACATTACGTAAGAAATCTGGCCCTCGGCATGTTCTCTACTAGCTTATGTGGCCCTCGGACAAAAACGTTTGGAGACCCTGGTCTATGTGAATGAGATTACAGCGCAACGTAGCGTTCAATGAAAGGTACTGACAAGACTAATTATAGCTTGTAGGGGCTCACATACGGCATCTATAAAACTGCAATTAAACTTGTACGCGCTGAACTATTATGATTGGTTCCTTGCCTGTCATTATCAGTTGATAGAAATGTTTGCACGACACAATGGTCCTTTCCAGTTGTTATTCGTTGCATTGTATGGTGCGTTATTCAACAGTATCTTTGGTTATGAACACAGCATAACTTGTCTCTATTTCAGGTGTGCAGAGTCGTAATATTTTGACATAAAGATGCACAGGTATTCTTAAGTGCAACACGCCGCAACCATAACACAAAATTAAATTCAAAGGAACAACAAAAGAAAGCCGACAATAGGAAAGTTCAAAAAACAAAAATTTGCAACAGTCAAACATAAACAATTCTCTACTCAACATTTCATCATCAAATAATGAGAGGATATGATATCAGGGAATGCAAATAGGATTCACAAAAAATTAAAAAACCTTAGGATGCAAATATGAAACATAAGTTCCTAACAATATCACTAAACTTCTGTACACACACACAAAGCAAAACGAAGGTAACTTACCGGAACAAAATGAACCATTCCCACTAAAACCACAGACGCACTGACAAGAAAAACTTCCTTCGAGGTTCGTGCAACTTGCATTAGGATCACAATTATGTGCATTCCATTTGCATTCATCAATGTCAGTGCATGTTGTCCCGTTTACAGTGAAACCTGTGTTGCACTGACACGTGAAACTTCCATTGGTGTTGTTGCAGTTTGCATTAAGATCACAATTGTGCGTATTGAGTGCACACTCATCAATATCAATGCATGCTGTTCCATTTCCAGTGAAGCCTGTGTTGCACTGACACGTGAAACTTCCACTGATGTTGGTGCAGTTTGCATTATGGTCACAGTTGTGTGTATTTTGTGCACACTCATCAATATCAGTGCATGTTGTTCCATTTCCTGTGAAGCCTTTGTTGCACTGACACGTGAAACTTCCATTGGTGTTTGTGCAGTTTGCATTAGGATCACAATTGTGTGTGTTGAGTGCACACTCAACAATATCAGTGCATGTTGTTCCGTTTCCAGTGAAGCCTGTGTTGCACTGGCACGTGAAACTTCCACTGGTGTTTGTGCAGTTTGCAGTACGGTCACAACTGTGTGAATTGAGTGCACACTCATCAATATCAGTGCATGTTCTTCCATTTCCAGTGAAGGCTGCGTTGCACAGGCACGTGAAACTTCCAATAGTGTTTGTGCAGTTTGCATTACGATCACAATTGTGTGTATTGAGTGCACACTCATCAATATCAGTGCATCTTGTTCCACTTCCAGTGAAACCTGTGTTGCACTGACACGTGAAACTTCCATTGATGTTGGTGCAGTTTGCATTACGATCACAATTGTGTGTATTGATTACACACTCATCAATATCAGTGCATGTCATTCCATTTCCATTGAAGCCTGTGTTGCACTGACACGTGAAACTTCCATTGATGTTGGTGCAGTTTGCATTATGGTCACAGTTGTGTGTATTTTGTGCACACTCATCAATATCAGTGCATGTCATTCCATTTCCTGGGAAACCTTTGTTGCACTGACACGTGAAACTTCCATTGGTGTTTGTGCAGTTTGCATTAGGATCACAATTGTGTGTGTTGAGTGCACACTCATCAATATCAGTGCATGTTGTTCCGTTTCCAGTGAAGCCTGTGTTGCACTGGCAGGTGAAACTTCCACTGGTGTTTGTGCAGTTTGCATTACGGTCACAATTGTGTGTATTGTGTGCGCACTCATCAATATCAGTGCATGCTGTTCCATTTCGAGTGAAGCCTGCGTAGCACTGACACGTGAAACCTCTGTCAATGTTGGTACAGTTTGCATTACGATCACAATTGTGTGTATTGAGTGCACACTCATCAATATCTGTACATGTTGTTCCATTTCCAGTGAAGCCTGCATTGCACTGGCACCTGAAACTTCCATTGGTGTTTGAGCAGTTTGCATTAAGATCACAATTGTGTGAATTGAGTGCACACTCATCAATATCAGTGCATGTTGTTCCATTTCCAGTGAAGCCTGTGTTGCACTGGCATGTGAAACTTCCAATGGAGTTTGTGCAATTTGCATTACGAACACAATTGTGTGTATTGAGTGCGCACTCATCAATATCAGTGCATGTTGTTCCATTTCCTGTGAAGCCTGTGTTGCACTGACACGTGAAACTTCCATTAGTGTT
>Ga0210059_1000675_pt1 | contig 45953 bp, 24 predicted proteins | sample Ectturendosymbi2_FD_188042 | JGI IMG/M metagenome (GOLD analysis project Ga0210059, IMG submission 188042) | Ecteinascidia turbinata endosymbiont from Florida, USA - Sample 2 (SPAdes) (version 2) | ecosystem: Host-associated > Tunicates > Ascidians > Unclassified | place: Key West, Florida... | reverse complement strand
CGGCTTACATTCAAGGGCGGCTTACATTAAATTTTTAAATCTATCTCATGCGGCTTACAATCAAGGGCGGCTTACAATCAAGGGCGGCTAACAATCGAGTAAATACGGTAATTATCTGCATCAACCGATGCCAAATGTTTGCCACCAACATATCCAACAGTTCACAATCTATCACAAAAGTTTTTCGGTGCCTTCAGCCAAGCGAAGTTATCGATAATTTTTCGCAATTTAGTATGGCCGTAACATCAGATTCTAACGCAAGACCGCCAGACATTGCAGAACTCCGATGACAAGCAGTATTGTCATTCTTATATTGCGTAGCAAATAATATTATCGTGTTGTTATTGTACTGATAAGTCTAGACATTTGCATTTTCGCTCGTTTCAAAGTAAATTGTGAAGTTATGCCTCTGCGCAGTTTCCCCAAAGTTTAAGTTGGTAATGCGTCGTCATAGGAAGGTGTTGCGCGGGGCCCCAAAAAGCGCGGTGCCCTAGGCCATGGCCTATTTGGCCTATGCGTAAATCCATCACTGGTAAAGGCAAGACCAGTCTGCACTTACTTGGATTTCTGGAGTCAGATAAAGAATCCGACTCCACTCAAAAACTTCCGAATTCTTGCTACTCCGCACCCTGATGAGCACCACAAGGCAGAAAATTGCAAGAGTAGGAGCAAGGATGCATAGGTGTAGGAGCAGGCAAAATTTTGGGGGTGCGAAGGAAATTTGCCCGGACTCTCTCAAACTTGCCCGAAAATTGCTTCAAAAAAGTGACCTCCAAAAAAAAGTTCTTCATACCAATTCGGGCGCCATTGTTGCTCAGATTTTCAGTGAGTTTTAGAAGGTTCTCTGAGATTTTGCCCTGATTTTAGAGGATTTGGTCCGGATTTTCACCAAATCAAAACTTTTGGAGGTGCGGTTGCACCACCTGCACCCGCCTCCGACACCAGTGCAAGGATGTACTGCGCTTGACGTCATGTTTGATTGAAAAATGTCGCGGTTTCGAACCATCGATCTGAACAATTGCATGTTGTTGTGAAAGTTCAGGGTGATGCTGAGCAGTGTTTCAGGTCAGGGTAGCCGTTGCGTCTGAGAATAACGATGAACCCAGGCCTACTTACAAGGTGCATGAGCGTCACATGCAGAGGACGTTGCAATTCGACGCACTTTTCCTGAAACTGTCTCAGTGAAACAATTCCATGGTTGATTGCCATGCAGGGAAACCGCATTGACTCTCCGGCAAGACACTGTCTGCAGTGACTTGCAACCTCGGCTGAAGCGCACGTGTCAGAACTTTACCAGCAGCACTGAGCAGTGATATTTCTCGATAGCTATTACAATCCAATCGATTTCATTTGCTCTTGAAGAGTATGATTTCGGCACCTTTGAAGCCCTGCGGAAGGCAGCGGATTCGCCAGCATAGTTGGAACACCGCAAATAGTACGGCAGCTAAGACTGCACTCCCACATTTTAGCACTATGACAGGATGCCATTGACTACCAAGGCTTTGTTGCATTTCAATCATGGGCGCAATTTGGTGGGGGACGTGTCGCCCCACTTTTCAGGTGGGGGTATATAATATGCCATGTCCCCCCACTTTTTCTCTTCAGGTTTTGTATTTGGAGAAGTTCCAAAAGTAAAAGTGACGTTTGTCACGTTTTGTGTGAAGTGCTTTTCATGTTGGATATAGCTAAGTTGATGTTGAAACAGAGTTTGATGTGGTATCACTGGATTACATTAGTTTATCAATTTAACTTCAATAAAATGATATTTAACATTTTTCAAGTTTCTAGTGACCGCGAAAAATGGCTTCTGTCCGACATTTTACCCTGTGTAGTATACTCAGAGGTGGGCAACCGCTACTTAGAAAATAGCGTCGCTACCGCTATCGCTAACGGCTGGAAATAATAGCGGCTCTACTCCTGCCGCTACTGAAAGAAAATAGTAGCGAGCTATCGCTACCGCTATTCGCTACCGCTACTTTTGGTGCACTTTTGTGCTGTTTTACAGAAGTAGGGTTTATTTTAAATAATCTAACCTCGAAATGTTTTTTTGAAGTTATCAATTTTGTTGGGTGCTCCTTTTTAAACAACCATGATCTGAAAATAATAGTCATTGAACAGTTACGATTTAGGAATGATTCATTTTACAGCGAATGCACATATATATATGAAACATACACTGCAGACACACATAGAGTGCATGTATCAATCGCCTTTACCAATGCTGGTTTCTCGCTGGAGTCGAATATAAAACTCAAGAGAATAATCAAGCAATAAAAAGGTCAAAAATTCTTTTTAACAAGGTTTTACGTGCATGTAAGTCGAATCAGGCCCACAACCAGGGTGGGGAAAACCGGGCAATTGCAGCCGCCCTGAATGTTTCAGGAATCATTTCAGATTTTATAAAAAAGGTGATGTTGATCTTTGGTTTCAGTGAAAACCCCTTGAACAAACTACTGACTACATGTATTGCAAGCTTAGCTCCTTGTTTCGGTTTATACGCAACAGCAGCTTTGAATAGAATGTTCTTTACATAGTCTGCATGTAAAGATAGCTTATTTAGATATCAAGAGCAAATTGGCCAACCACCGTTATGTTAACATTCTAACTTTTTGAAGTGCAATCCAAGTGTTGAATGAATTGGCTTCAAACGTGCGTAATCCTGCACCAGCTGAAAAAAAAACGTTTTATCACCAACAGTTGGCTCTAGGTTTGCTGCAAAAGTTTTCGAGGAAACGACCGACTGGATTGTTTCATCTTTCTACAATCATTCAAACTAGCACAGAGGCTATCTGTATTCAAGTAACTGTGTCTCAACAAAGGTGAACAGCAAGCGAATCAATTGAGCAAATTATTTTCATGGGGAATCGATTTCACGTGAGACTACACACCATCAGTCCTAAAATCTTATTGATATAAAACATTTTATCATAAGTCTTCTTTGGTTCCTTAGTGAAAGCTGTGTTTCCTTAACAGTGCATTCGTCCCTTATGCGCACTTTTTCGTAACATGTGCAAAAACGTTTGCATAAAAACCTGCAATAAATGCTACGAACCACTTAAAATTTATTTAACAACTGAGAAAAAACACAGCAAACGCTCAGAAAACATTTCCTTTTTTATGTGAAGTTGTAGAATTCAAATTTTGGTGTTACATTCAGGCAACGGTCACATGCAAAAATCGCCATCAGGTTATTTGCGGCTTAACACATGAAAGAGAAAAAAATCTTAGCGAGATTGTGGTGATAAAGGCAGGCAATCACTTGACGCTTGGTACGGCTGTGTTAGTTATGAATGTACATCTATGAAAATATTCTTCAACGCCAACTCTGCATGTTTAGCCCAGGCGATTTGCAAAAAAGCAGCATCATGTAATTTTTGACTTAACAAACGGAAACAAACAAAATTTCAGTGGAATTGCAATAATAAAAAAATCAACTACTTGACGTTCGATAAGGAAAATTTTTGTTAACGCTAACTTTGCGCGTAGAGTGAAAAACGAAGGTTAGCAGTTAATTATTTATAATTCCCATAAAAAGTTTAACGTGAAGTATTTCATCAGTCATCACAAAAAGAACACTTTCCTGTAGTTTTCTGAACACATTTTGTTTTTCAACAGGCAGGGGTACGAGTTTGAGCAGAGGCACTGTAACATACTCGGAAATCTAAACCATCACGTAACTGAAAATGGTGATTTGCCACCGTCCAATTGTTATGCGAACTGAATTTTTTAGCAGTTATCACTGATGTTGAGAGAATAGCTTTGCTGCAAGTAGGAAGGTAACCCAGCGAGACCGCTGAAGCGTAACATTATTTCGATTTTGGCAAAACGCTTAGTGCAACAACTTACTGTGATACTTTAGCAACAACGCAGTGGATGGATATCTGTAATTGCAAGGATTATGTTGTTGGCGGTTGACGTCGCTTAGTCCAGCGGTTCCCAAACTGCGGTAGCCTGCATGTACCCCTAGGGGTACATTTGCCTATCTAAAGGGTACATTTAGGTTTAGCAATAGAAGGAAAGAAATAAGTTAATACATTATTTATTTTGAATTATTCATACATATGTCAGTGAATAATATTTACAAAAATCATTATATGCTTATTGGTAAACATATTTTTATTTTTTTCCTCAGCCTGTTTGTCATAAAAAATTTTAGATCAGTGATTCTCAAAGTGAGCGGGACCACCAACTTTGGGGCGATTTTGAGGGGCTAAAAGACCAAAGGGGGAGATAGGTGGAAAACAACACAAAGGGGGCAAAAACGCTCAACCACTAATCGATCGTTGAGTTTACTTCAATAGCCTACTGTTATGACTTGTTAGTTTCTTGCAAATTTTAATTTACTATGATATTCGTTGGAGGTTGTTGCTAAAGCAATTTATCCGTTAAATTTCTACTCTGGATCGTCTGTGTGTCCGGCTACAGTGTGGATTATTTTCACAAGGATTCTGAACGTAATATTAGCGTCGTAATACAATTGCTTAATTAAGCTATTTAATGGCTTGGTTCAGCTATTTAATATTTTCATTAAATGAAATTCTTTAAATTTACTACCTTGTGTTTGCTTTATCAGGCTTGGAGGGCGAAAACGACGTGTCGAGAGTGTAAGGGGGGCGATGGAATAAAATGTTTAAGAAACACAGTTTTAGAGGCACATGCTCATCTGTCGAAATGCTGAAGAGGTACATGGCCTGAGAAAGTTTGGGAACCCCTAGCTTAGTCAAACGTACGTTTTTTATTCAACGTTGCTGTGAGACTGTGCACATCACTGTTTGTTCAGCGAAAACCTTAATTTTTCACTGGTGCAAACAGGCGCGTAACCAGCTTGGCACACCAGGTGGGGCGAAGAGTTTTCTAAGAGGGGCCCAAACCTTTTAAACCATGTCGAACAGTTTTGAACTATGCCCAACATATTTTTCCAGGAGGGGGGCGCAAAATTTTGTAAGGGGGCTTCTTCCCGCCTGCGCCCCCCTGGTTACGGGCCTGGGTGCAAATTTTTTGGCTCGATTGCACAAAAGCGAATTGTGCAGTTGTTTTCAGTTTACAGTAGTTAGTACAATCCGTGCTAAGAAGCTCAAAGTAAAACTTACTGCGACCACTTTTACAAAGATAGCGTTTCCTTAAATTAATTGCAATATGAAAGAAACGTCATTACGCCTATACAAAAAAGAACGTATGATGTAGCAAAAAAGCGACATTTCATTACCAAGGTAAGTTGCTAGAACTTTTCCGTTCTGGTTTGAACGAAATGAAATAGGCTACGACAATGTATATTTAAAACAGCAGTCTTTAGCAGCGACAGAAGTGACAGCACTTTGCAAAAAAACGAACCACTCTTGAGGACAGAATCGCTTCTGATGCAAACTATTTTCACAGAATACAGACAGCAAGAAAATTTGCTAATGCGAGTTATGAGCCGCAATAGTCCGCTGCTGAGAGACATCTGAATTTTTTGCACATTTGCAAGATGGTTCTGCAAAACAATCGGTGATTTTGTGCTTTTTGCATGTCTTGTAAGAGATATTTATTAAAACAGCGCTGAAACGACCGCAAATGTTGACTCCTAAGTGAAGTGCATAGTGAAAGACGACTATCAGGCATGAAAATGCTTGAGAAACGCAAAGGGTTTTTGAAATCAGTGTAAAATTCCTTCGGTTATAGAACAAATTCACCATCGCACGACAAAAATACCAACCGATTTTGACGAAACGCTATGTCAGTTCATTCGACAGACGCTTTTCGCCATGCGACAGAATTGTTGGGTACAGAGACATGGAGATTTTGTCAGCATGCCCAATTTTACTTTGGAGAAAGGAGAGGGTTGTCTTGATTCAGTTGTTGAAAAAGTCATCATGCAAATGCAGAAGAAAACTCAGCGGCATACGAGAGGCTTAGCCGCGCAGTTTGTTGCTTTTTGCACGCCTTAGAATATCAAAATATCAACTCCAGGCTGGAATGATATTTACTACGTTGTTTCTACTCTTGGATAAGAAATTTTTGCAAAAAGTTTTGAAAACGACGATTTGAAAACGACGTGAGAGATTATTTCAAAAAATGTTTGCCCCGATACGAAAACAGCACATTGCTTTTCGAAAACTCGTCAGAAAAAAATTTAATAAAATTGCATTGGCAAATGCGACATGTTTTCAATGAGATCTTGAAAATCATGTGAAAGCACGACAAACCAATGAGAATTCAATTACACATAAGCAAATGCTAGCTGCAACACTCAGCATTCCTGTAGTTGTACTGCTCATGAGCGAATGTAGCATCTTTGTTTTTGCCGTAATTGTTCCGGTCCTGACTAACTGATTTTCTATTGCATCACCTGATGCCCAGATACTTGCAAGGAAAGTTTTGTTTCAGCAGCAATACCTAAAAACGCCCTTCTGAATGAATGACCCTCAGCGTGTGTGTTGAAGAACATGGTACAGTCTACTCAGAACTGCAATACTGTATCACGCCAACGTATACACTTCTACGCAGCTTTACTAATAGCAGTAGTCTATATTTCTAAGCCCGAACTGCTTTAAGATTGTTGATGATGTTGATTTTTTCCGAACTAAAATGGAACCGATAGTTCAGGTCAAAAGCAACCTGAACTGCATCTTTCCTAATGCTGCTAGATTATCGACAAAAAAGTCATCCAAAGTCAACACAAAACAGTGAGAAGAGCAGTTACTACCAATGCGTGCGGACGGAAAAGCTCAAGCGAACTTTTTCCTTTGGCCACCACTCACGCCAAAGTAGCGAATAGCGGTAGCAGTAAAGTGCGATAGCTCGCTACCGCATGCGTTATTTTTTTCAAAAAAGAGCGACGTTACCTCCATCGCTCCTGGAAAATTAGCTCGCTCCAGTAGCTCGCTATTATAGTAGCTCGCTACTGCCCACCTCTGAGTATACTGTTAGAAAGGTTATTTTCTTGAAACAGTGGTAGTTTTACAGCTGCACATGTGAGAGGCCACAGTACAGCATGGATTTGGTTCGTATGGAAATGTAACTGGTTTTTCTGTAACGTTGGCTGTCACGTATTCAGAAACAGACAGCGTAAAATTTAATGGTGCTAGTGTATATAATGTTAGAAAGTTAGATTTTCAGGCAAATCTCTGCTTCACAGGACCATATTGCGTAAATCAATCACTTTCGCATACGCACATTTACGAGGAAACAAGTCTAAGCTTGGTTTAGAAGCTTGAGTGGGCATACCATATTTTTGTGATTGAAAACCGGGACCCTTCAGAACAACGAGCCTTAGAAGGAAATCAAACAAGATCCGGTACGAATTAAATCCTTTCAATAACCTATAATTGCAAAAGAACACCCCTCCTTCTAGCCAACTTTGCTGAACTAGCCAATGCGCTAACAATCAACCCATTACTGGACCAGTTACCCATTACAATCTAAAACAGCGAAACAAGATCACGCATCATTCTTCAGCAAGTTGGTTAAACAGACTAATCATAGCATGCTAATATTCATGTAGGGCTATGCTGCCTGACTGAATGCCTAACCCGGACCTTTTGGTTGACCAACCGGGACGCCGGGACAAAGCCTTTAACCCTGCTCAGGTAACCTCTGCCTAATTTGGGCAAACGGTTCTTCCACTTAAATTAAAAATTAGTTAACGTTCACGTAGAAAGCTGGTTCTTTCAGTAGCTGCATTTTTAGACGCTCTTTTGGGTAGTCCTATCGAAATCTGCACAACTTTGTAGTTTTCGATGAGGAACAAAATTTGCCCAAATTGACCCATGGTTACCTGAGGTGTAACAAAATTCCTACACAAAGATCCCTCCTAAGGTAACCTTGACCAATTTGGACAAAAGGAGTTGGTGCATGTAGGTTCATTAGTAAGTCACGCCAGCGACGTTTGACCGAAGTCAGCACGGGAGTAGATCACACGAGTGCAAGCCCTGGCGACCAAGAAGTGTACGGAGTCTGAAATTTTTGACTCCGACTCCGCTCCTGCTTCGGCTGAGTATACTCCGACTCCGCTCCGACGCATTTTAAAGTTTTGGACTCCGACTCCTGTTCAAACTCCGAAGTGAATTATCTAAACTTTTGGCAGTGTCTAAACGACAGTGTCCGGTTTTCGCATTAAAAAGACTAAAAAGCCGTATCAAATGAATTTTCTGATCACTGCAATACGTGTCAGTTGCTTCTCAGATAAAGGATTAAGGTGGCCATATTTTTTTACCCTATATCCTAACCATTTACCTTAACTGCAAACCCTAACCATCAACACTAAAAGCTAATCCTAAACCCTAACCTTAGACACTAACACTGAACCCTAACCCTAAATGCTTACTTTAAACCGTGATTTGAAACACTAACAGCAACACAAAACCCTAATCCAAAATACTAAACCTAACTCTAGTCCAAAATCTTAATTTAGTTATCAACACTTGTCTGCTTTTCGAAATGTACATCACAAGGGGTCCAAAAATTTTGACTTACAATCTTGTGTAAGTACATCAAAAGAAAAACCAAATACAAAAAAGGAGTCACTCGAATTGAGGATTGTCTCGTCCAGGGTGGTCCAAGACTGCAAGCATGAAGGGACACATTACGGTTTGAGGAAAAATTTGCGGGCTGCAAAAAGAGGAATTCCATTGCGATAATGAGACTGGTTTGCTGTTCCAGCAGACCTAATGTTTGCTGTACGCCTAATGCAATGTTGGATTCGAGGGTAATTTTCACTTTGAAGTTTTCTGTTTCATTGTTTGGGACTCAAAACAGAGATTTTCTGCTAGAAAAAAGGTACACAACACACCAACAAAATAACAAAATAAATTATTGTTTCTTGGTTTTGGTTGTTAAGTCAATGTCCGCATTAATTTTGGTAGTCGACAGACTCAAGCAGGCATCCAGGGCTTCATCAGTCATTCTGTTCCATGTGTCGCCATTGGCCAATCAGCGTTATGGGCTTTAGTAGTACTGTAGTTAACCAGCTAAGTTTCGATTTTTAATTAATGGACGCACCACCTTAATTTATTTAACCAAACAGCTTCCAACTGCTACGCACCACAACCAACTTGGTGATGTCCACGAAGGTCAGAGGTTTGTTGTGCATGTGGGACTTCGTTGATTGTTACTGATTGTAGCAACGCGACAATGTTTTGAGGCCCATGCTAGATTTTTTCTTTATATGAATGCAGTAACGCTTGTAACTTGTGCAGATAATATTTTGATGAATTTTGTGTTCAAATTAACTCGGTATTCATCTAAAAATTTGCATGATGCAAAAGTCGTCCTTATCTACGCCATACGTACAATAGAAAAGGGTATTTTTGGAGAGGAGAGATACTGGACAGACCTCGCCTAGGACACTTGATGGACCTTACCTAGGACGCCCCGGCAATTTTAAGATGTGCAGAGGCAATGCACGTTCACCAAATACAGTCGGTAGGCAAATTTGCAAAAAAGTCGTGCCACAATTGATTGACCATGGAGCAAATATATTGGCTTTTCATTGCGATTTTTGCGATACCTCGCGAACCGCTGAACCTACGTTAACACGTAAGACATTGTAAGTAAGGTTTTTTGACGACGCATCCTTTATTGTCCTAAAGGCGTATTTGTGATGTTGGGCAGGGAAAAAAAACAATCTTGCTGCAAAACAGTGGTTTTATTCAACAACCTGTGGAGAGAAAATAAAACACGGCAGAAAATTCGTTCTCAAAATCTCAACATGTTTTTGGAGGTCCAGGGAGAAAAGTTTTTTTGGACGCATTTATCATTTTTCGTCTTCGAAGGTCCATACCACGAGTTCCATATAACGAAAAAATCTGAAACTCGCAGAACATGTTGACATTAACATTTTACAAAATACTACCAATTTTCGAGTAAAAATAGAGGAAAAAAGTCATGGCAATTTAAAATATTGATAGAAATTCCACAAAAAGGTGACAAAGCTTTTATTAAAAATGCTGACTTTTTTAGGATTTTTCGCCTTTTTTCGAATGGTGCACTCTCAAAATGCTTTTGGCAAAAGTTTTGGCGTAAAAACTGAAAAATCGTATTTGTTCAAATTTTGAAAAAATGCATTTTTCGCCCAAACATTTTCTCCACAAAGCATGGACGAGTGACTTTTTTGGCGTTTGTGGTTAGTTGTGATCCTTGACATGAGTCCAAGCCAAAAAAGTGTTTCGAAAATGGTGACGGGTAAGCGTGAAGCCGATTTTATGAAAATAACCGAAAATTGCCAAAAATTGCTTGCAAATAAACAAAAAAACTGCATTTTTCTCAAAAATTTCAAATGCAAACATACCTTTTTGGGGTTATCAAAACGATCGCTCGTAAACCTTTATTGCAATGTCTTATTTGTCGATCTTGCTATCAGTGGTTCTCAAGTTATGGCAAAAATCGCGCTAAAATGCCGAAGCCGATTATTGCAGTAGCCTACTTAAGACGTTTTCACACCTTACTTGCAACTGAATTACAGAGTCTATACTTGCAACAATTTTAATTATCAAACACAAACGCATACTTTGTGGTCACAGAAAGCCTAGCCTAGAGGTTAGTTATTGTAACGTCATAAATCGTAAATAGATATTGTTATCCCATAATAGTTGTATATTGACCGGCACTTCAATGAATGTGACTTACTAGAGCTGCGTGGCTAATACACTGTATTTATGATTTTGTGAAATGTCCGGCACACACAAAGTGTTCGTGGGCCGCACAAAAACTGTCCGCGGGCCGCATACGGCCCGCGTGCTAGGGTTTGGACCACGCTGGTCTAGTCACTTCCCACTCGACCACGCTGATAGTAGTGAGATGTTCTCCAACTCAGTTTTATATCTGGCAGAAAACTGGATACGGGATACGGTACTTTTTGTCCTTCGAAACAGAAAACTGGAAATGCTGGTTGTTGAGACACTACCTAAACTTTTTATGTGAGCTAAATTTTATTGGCCAACATATTTTTAACGTATCACCATGAACAAGAAATGGACCAAATCTTTACACACATAAAACTCACCAACCTAACATTACTTACAACCAAGTTGTATTAAAATTTTAAGACTTCCTGTGAAGTAGTATTGCACATTTGAAGGTTATGTTATAACATGCTTTGTAAAAAACAATCTGCAATAATAATAATCAATAGTAAACAAAGTAACCTCTTATTAAAAAACTGACTCCGGCCCTTCCTTAAAAAAATCAACTCCGGCTCCACTCCTATTTTCGAAAATCGTTAAGACTCCGGCCGGAGTCCCTCCGACACTCCGGCTCCTGTACACCTCTGCTGGCGACACAAATCAATTGGGCGCGCATGGCTCCTGCTCAGCTCGTGGTTTTCACTGAGAAACAGGCAGGAGAATGTGTGACGCCTTCTCCGTCAGAGAAAAGAATTTGGAGCCAGAAAGGGCTTGCACTTTGTGCACTTGTGGTGAAAGGTCAAAGCATTTTATTGAGGACATGATGAACCTTGTTCTTCTCTTTTCCTAATTGAAGTTTCTAGAACTTTGGCTTTGCCAAAAAAGGCTTGTTCCTTGTTGTACGTGCACTTGTGGTAAAAGGCAAAGCATTTTATTGAGGACATGAACTTTGAGACCTGACAAAGCTGTGGAACCTGTTCACCATCAGAACAGAACAAAACGAGGTTCACTTGCGAACTGTCAACGATGGGGAGCACTTGTCTGTATTAATCACTTTTACGTTTTCTGCAAAGATTACTCACACCCCTGGAATACTAACCCGGGTGATTTCCACCTGGACAAGAGTGGTGGCCGCATGATCCCCAGGTGAAAATCACCCCACATTATGGTTATTGTGAGTTCGGGTGAAAATCACCCCACGTTATGGTTAATGTGAATTCGGGTGAAAATCGCCCTACGCTATGGTTAGTGTGAGCTTGGGGTGAGAATCACCCGACGTTATGGTTAGAGTGAGTTTTTTGTTTCCCTGTTGATCCCTTGACATTGTAAAAATTGACAAAAGTCCACTAATTTATACTTTTCATATTTCAATTTGGGGGCTTGGTGCGTTGTTTGGGGGGAGCTTAGCCCACCAAATTCCCCCTGTGGCGACGGGATTGGCCGTGTGTGAGACATGAAAGTCAATAGTAGTGCCGCGATCAATGTGATTGCCCAACAATTGTCGTAAAGCATTTGCCCATTTTGGGCAAATTTACCTTATGTGCCTGATTATCGTAAAAAATTGCCAATTTTGGGCAAGGTTGATTAATATGACTAAAAATTGGAGTGAAAAAAGGAAAATTTCATGTCCCAACCTCATTCACTTTTATTGCAGATAGAACCACAAGACTTAAATGGGGTTCTGTTTAAACCTTAAACCGACCACCAATGACGTCTTTTGGCGGAATTTTTTGATTTTTCTTTACTTTTTCGTTCATGTGTTAAGAGAACTTCCCACATTTTTGTCAGGAAAATTGGTTTTGTTCTTCATCATAAAAAAACTTTCCAAAATCAACACGTGTTTTTCTGATCGGATATGCTTGAGAAGACTTGCTAAGTTGTACAAAAACCGCACGCGCGTCTCAACCTGTCAGTTAGTCCAGTCTAAGTGAATAAAAAAAATCTGCCCATTTTGGGCAAGGACAACAACGGTGTTTGTGTTTAAAGGTTACCTGAGCAGGGTTGAACCGGGCCTGTCTCGATTAAAATAGGACGTCAGGTAAACCTAAGTGTAGGCCTACATAATGTTAGAAAGTTACATTTTCAGGCAAATATCTGCCAAGCTTTTGCCGAAGACAAAAGCAGCACTACTGTGGAAACTTAAGGACTTGACTAGGAATCAAAGATATAATATACATTTATCCTCACTCACTTCTTGTAACGTCGTGACAATGGTGATCAATAAAACCAAAATATATTTTTTCGTGACTCTTACACTTTGTGCTTGTGCTGAATACATGGGTTCGTAAGTCATCTGATTCACTTGACTTTAAACAAAAACATAATGCAGCAATATTTTCATCCAAGTGCGAAAATTTTGCTTTACAGGCAGGCCCGTAGCCACGGGGGTATTCGGGTGCAGTGCTCCCCAATTTTTTTGTGCTCCAAAAATTTTCTTGTGCCCAGAAAAAATTGCTCTAAACATATAGTGAAAACTAAACTCTTGTCCTAGTAAAAATGTATTTCCCCCAAAAACGTAATACCTGATCACACCTTAGTTTTGCTGGACATTCTTTTCGTGTTGATCAGGTGAAACTTGTACATTTTTACCAATTCACCGTTGTACGTTTTTATTTGTGTTTAATCTCAAATCTATTTTCGTGTCGTGCAAGTAGAACTTAGAATTACACTTTAGACATTAATTTCCTGCATTAAAATCTGATGTTCAACCTGAAAAGTTGATTGTTAAAAGACAGCCAGGCGCGGATACAGAGGGGGATGCATCCTCCCCACCTGACCTAAACAGGTGTTGACATGAAACTTGATTTCATTGAAAATCATCGCCAAAAATATTTTTGTACTGTACATTACTTAGTGGCTACAGATGCTAAAAATTAACTTATGCTAACAATTAGTCAAAAACGTTTCTTCGTTTCATTAGATGAGCTGACGTTGTTTGTGATACTTGATATAAAATAGTCAATGATCGCATGGGCGTCCACAGGGAGGGGCACAATGGGCATTTGCCAACCAGTGGCGTTGGTAGTGGTTTGGGCCAGGGGGGACAAAACTTAGCTGAAGGGGGCCAATAGCCAACACTAAGAAAAAAGGCTAAGAAATAATAGTGCACCCGGATGTCGTAGATGTCTATACTGACTAAAAAAACGAAAACAGCCCGAAAAACGCAAAAAATGACAACCTACTGAAAACCAAAACAATACTAAATATCATAATATCAGCTGAAGGGGGCCCTGCTTTCACATTTAGCTTGCCAGGAGGGGCGGTTCGCCCTCTTGCCCCCCCGTCAGTTAACGCCACTGTTGCCACCCCTGGAAATTGGGATTGAGAACCAAATATTTCTGGAAAGACCTGAAGTCGGCATCTTAATTCCGATTAATTGATTTGATTCTTGCAATGACAGTTTTTTGCGGGTATGAAACTCACACTGCACAAGAGTCAGGTTCACAGTAATAGTGTCATGCAGTGATGAGCTTGCAGTTCACTCATGTCCCTTCCTTTGTCTGCAGATGTGGGTTGCGAAAGTCGCAAGCGGATTGTTCTACTGTTGGTCTTTATTGCATAACAATAACATGGCAACAAATCTTCAAAAGGTCACTTTATATTACGGTAGCAGGCGTTTTGTTCTGAGACTGTTGAACGTACATATCTTGGCAGGTAGTGCAGCGAGACAGCGACACGCTGATAGCGGTAAGCCAAGTACATTTATACTTTGTGAAAAGAAGCATGACTGAGCCTACAGCGATGCTTCCGCAAGTTTGAAAAATCCATTATGAGTGCGGGTGTGACCAATGTGCCTGAGTGTCAAACTACACTTATGCAGGCTTCGTTACATGCAGTATAAAATTACGTTCCTTGTTAGAATACGAATACGCGGTGCAGTGTTAAAGTGTGACCAGTTTTATCACTCAAGCTTAGGCTTGCCATACGTCCCGTTTTAGCCGGGACAGTCCCGGTATGAAGGCTTTGTCCCGGCGTCCCGGTCAGTCAACCAAAAAGTCCCGGTTTGGCATTCAATCAGCCAGCATAGCTCTACATTAAAATTAATACTTACTTTTCCTGGTCTGATTTTACTAGAAAATAAAATCGGACACAGATTTCTTCAGGAAAATATTGTCTACAGAGAAGTATGACTGGGCGAATGTGTAAATTTACAAATGCTTGAGCATTGTTTTGTTTCTTACTCAAATGCATTATTTTAGTTTTTCTTGGTGTCTTATAACATAGGAATCCAAAATAGCTACAAGTACATACATCAAGTAAGATATGAACCACATTTATCTGATAAGTCTCGTTGTTCTGAAGCGTCCCGGTTTTCAATCACAAAAATATGGTTTGCCTACTCAAGCTTCTAAACCAAGCTTAGACTTGTTTCCTCGTAAATGTGCGTATGCGAAAGTGATTGATTTACGCAATATGGTCCTGTGAAGCATTGGGTTTGGGTTCATTGCAAATCGATATGGCATCCCCTCACCAAGTTATCCTGTGTCCGCTACTGGACTGAGCTAAGTTGCATCACATAAAAAAGTCACAAGGCACCAGTCGTCAAACGATCAGGACTCAGGTATGCAGAAATTACATTGTAGGCTAAATGGGTATGTATGCAGGGGCCAACAAGGGGGGTTTGAAAGGATGCATCCACCTGGTAAGAGGATATCAATGGAGATTTTGGTAGGGTGGGGTTGCAGGCAAGATGCGCAGTAGCATTGAAAAGATTTGTAGCTTTTACAAAGAGCGGAAATGTGCAAGAAAAATATTTGTCGTCTTTGTAACGTTAAGCAACTTGAACAAGTCATCAAATCGCGCTGTAAACCACACGTCTTATAAAATGCATGAAAATTTGTGTTCTGCAATAAGAGTGATATGCACGTGCGACCAGTGCGATTCAGCATTTTGTGCATTCCAACTGACAGCTCTGATAAAACCCAATTGATGTATTAGCGTGATTGGTCTTGCTTTTAAAACACCTCTTTAAACAAGATTGGAAATCTGTATTTATAAAACATTACCTCTGCATCGACCCGATGACTTCATTGATTTCACACTAAACTGTCCCCCCCACATTTTACAACAAAATTGCGCACATGATTTCGATGGCACGTTTCACCGAGACTAACGGGATGTCGTCATCTACCTCGTGAAGCGTTGGACTTGGTATCTGTGCAAGTATTGACCTTTGCTTCACTGACTGGCACTGACAAGTCACGAAGACCCAACTAATGTTACCCCATCTAACCCTGACAACACTTTAACAATACAGCTTAAATTTCAGGTTGGAAGACTTGATCTTCATCTGCCGTTTGTTTAGTGGTACTTCGAATTTAAAATAGAATAGAAAAAAATTTTAATTCACGTTAACAGCAACAATGACTATGAACATTCATCTGTGATACAGGGTTCGGCGAAGCCTTTCCAATTTCAACAATGGATTCAACCCCATGATTGAAAAATTGAATTTTGAAAAATATGTTCATCCAACCTACGCGAACCCCTCGAATCCCACTACTGTTCTACTCTATATGTAAATGCCAAACTCAATGTCAGCCTACAGCTACAATTGATTTATCATTCGAAACACCCACTAACCCGTTTAATGGTGGTGTTCGTATCGTCAAACGCGTATTTCGAAAAGCTTGTAGAATTCAAATAAATAAACGTAAGTTTACATTCGCTACTCGTTACACATCGGCTTTGTAGGTAGATTTACTAAAGTATGGAACTATCGCTTGCTTCAGGTAAGTGGAGATATATTAATCAACATCAGAAATGTTCAACCGTCCAGCACGTTTTGAAAGAGATCTTCCGTGCACATCTGCAAAGACCGGTAGGTTCTAATCTAGAACATTTCAGGCATCGAGGAGACCCTCGTGGGCTTCCTAGATCAAAACTGTGTTTGATAAATCCAGTGTTTAGCCAGGGTCGCATCAGCTTTGGAACGGAAAGGGAATGAGAAAAAGAGAGAGTATTACTTGTCATGAATTAAGCGGGTGAATTTAGGAAGCTTGGTGATAAGTCAGATTGTTGCGCTTTTGTGCATTGTTCGGCAACATTTTGAAGCTCCAAACTGATCACAGTGCTATTTACAGAAGTGGATACATTTATAATTAGAAATAATGCCCCGTTCCACAGTTCAGCGCAATTTTGAGCCAGAAAGTAGCAACGTTCGCGCTGCTATCAACACCTACTAGAAATACACGTTACCTAGGAAGAGAGACATCTGGTGACAACCTTGTCTTAAAATTCCGTCCAGCGACTAAAATGGTTCCTGTGTTATGTGTTACGCGAACTCAACCACAGATACTTAACACTTGAAAGACCGCAAGCCACTGAAGTGCCAATGACTTTGTCCAGTTATGACTGAACAAGTCAAACCACGCAAAGCCACAATTGTGGCTTTCAAATTACACTCCGAATGTGCAGCTTTTATCTACTCTACGAGTCTGGACCAACTTTAACAGCAGTCACTGTGCAAGAACAAGTGTTTTTAAAAAGTGAAGACAAAATGAAATTATTGAGAACGGTCCGCAGTTTAAAAAAGTAACAAAAGAGAACAGCTTTTTTGCGACTGGCTGTTACGCAACAATAAATTCTGAAACACTTCAGTAGCAACGACGGCACGTGAATATAAAGTTATTCTTGCTCCTGAAGGTTACCGTCAACGATAACGTGGTATAACAAAAGCCGCAATGACTCTTTTACAGCGAGGCGAATGCACTGGAACTGAAATATCCATGCGCTTTGAAAGCTTTTGCTGCATGCGTAATCAAAATTTCAAGATTTGCTGGGATAGTCATCAGTCACAGTGTTGGCAGCAATGCGAAAATAGGCAAACGTTTAATGACTGCTCAAACCCCATTCAACCGGTAACGCTACGGTACCTCCTCAGTTGGTAGCAAGCACATCTACTTATCAGGTAAAACCCTCTTCGTCAGAATCCGGCGCCAAAACTTCCAACGACTTTTCGGCTTCCGTTAGCTGCTGGCTTGGTTCAAAAAATATAGTTTTTATGCGCTTGTAGCACGGTTCTTGCTCTGGAACAGAAGCGCTGCTTGTCAAATTGCAATTTTGATCGGGAATTTCGGGACTGCCGTTTGCTTGGGACTGTCTCGGTAGATCTGTCGCGTTTTGCTCTGTGTGCTTCGACGCTGGGGTTTTAACAGTAGCTGCACTTCCGTTCGCCGCCGTCGACGACGAGCCGGATCGTTTAAAAATGGCCGCCGTGCCAGCGTTAGTCCGGCGGGTTTGTTTCATCACAGCGCGTGTTTTATTCACGGAAGTGTTCGGTCTGCGATCAGGTTTTTCTGAAGAAGTGTCTGTGCAAGCGACGGTGGCAAGGACGAAATTTGCGCGGAAACACTGCTCCATTTCGGTGCTGATTATCAGAGGCTTGCCCCCCACTTCGAAATGAAGATGAATAGGACAGGAAGCGACGTCACAAAATGCTAAAATTGCACGCAGGTCTTTCAAACAAAAGGTCACTTCTGTATCGACGCCGACCTGAAAGCATATTAAATTCGAATAATTTATTTTCTGAAAAAGAGCAATTCCAAAAAACTCAATAACAGAAATGAAACGCAGAAGTTGTTGTAGCGTTCCTGGTGATTTGACGTTAATCCGTTGCTTTGTTTATTTCAAACAGCGACAATGCCGATTTTATTGGTTTTGTTATGGACAACTTGTCTCTGGCACCACCCGAAATAAACTGAACTTGGACACTGAAAATTAGAAGACAAAGCCACCTTACAATACTTTAGTAAAGTATTCACACTTCCACTGCAACTTAATTTTGCTTACAAGGTGGAGAGACAACAATATTGCAACTTGATTATAGGCACTTGAATCGTTGCAAATGAATACTTTCCTCAGGATTTGCTTTTAGAGCTTAGCAAGTTGATCGTTTTGTAACATTGTCAAGCAGCTTTGATCAAAGCTGAGCACCTACAGGTGGACAGACAGTCTGATTTTTCAAATGCAATACAATGTATTTGTGAGAAATATACGACTAATTTTGCATGCAGTTGCATTTTCGTTGCCACTTATGCTCAGCTTCAGAACCAACTGAAATGTTTAACGTTAATTCACAATCGCTGATGTAAATACCTGCACAACAAGGCACAGCTATGGCAACAACGTATAGGTCACAGTTGATTGAATCTCAGTTCCTGCGAGTTGTTCCTAAAACGTGCTGTAAATAACCCGCTTAACCGAAAGAAATTAGCTCAGGAAATCTAACGTTGTTGGCTCGACTCCCTTATAAGTCGTGATTTTCTGCATCGAAACTGCTTCGCAAAATCGGCACAAATGTTGTAGGTGAGAAACCATGTCAGTGACAAACGGTTGACAATGGGAAAAAGTGATGTATAATTTCATCTTGAACATCAACCGGTGGGTTTATGAGGCAGAAGGGACAAAAACGTCGTCTGCCTTGTCCCATTAGAAAAGTCACAGCGCAAAACATAGCCTTTGTATTTTACGTGTAGTGATTGCTCCATTTCTGCGCTTGCAGAAGACTCATGCAAGACCTCTTGTACACACATGTACCCGCAGCAAAGCTTCCCCATGGTGCCCGTTGATATTGCAAAAGTTGCTGTGCGAATGGCGCGACAGGTTTATCCAACGGTATATATAATTGTGCAGCAAGCAGCAACTACCATGAAATGCGCAAAATTTATTACAGTAATACAACCGCGATCGTCTTGCGCGTGACCAAGGACCGCGTTTTGATTAAAAGCAGAGGGACCCGTTCGAAAAATTCGTGACAGTCTCCCATCTACCCACAAGTGGAGTCCCCACTTTGCACCCGCTACGCATCTCGGGAGCGAATTGGGACAGTACAGAGTGCTTCCATTCCGGAAGACTTGAAAAGCGCGCATAAATGGCGATCTTGCCCTAAGCTAGTATTTGGAAACTGGAACATCTTTTCACTCGCAGGAAAAGAGAGCGAAATAGTTGAGGAAGCCAAACGATATTCTTTGGTGGTTCTCACACTGCAGAGCTGAACAATGGGCGGAAGCCACAGGTGGCCACGGATCCGGAGTGTCGGGGTCGACTCCGACAGGATCCCGCGTTTTTTTCGGACTTAGATCAGGAGTCAAAAATTTTTGAAAAACTCACGTACACACAAACCGGAATTTATGGAGGAAAGCATCCTACGTCTCCATGGCAGCAGATCTAATATTGCTATAAGGAGTGCCATCTCAAGTACAAGCAGCCATGGACGTCGGAAGGATTTTCCAGGGGTGGAACCAACCTGTCGCGCCATTCGCACCTGTAGCGAATTTTTCCAGGGGCTGAAGGATGTTGTTTTCCAGGGGGAGGCAAAAGTGATGGAATTTAATTTGACTAAGAGGAAACTAAGAGAAAAATATTTTCCACTGAAAAGTTAATAGGAAAATATCAACTTTAAAAATTCAAGACTGCCCCCTGCCGACGCTCATGCAAGCGGCAGGGATAGGATTTTTGTGAAGAGCTCAAGGCGTGACGCTTCGTAACAAAGTGCGCAGCTGTGAAGTTCACAAAACTCTGGTTGTTGAGCCAATCTAAAGAATAGAGAGATATCAGCTACGACGGTTCGGTCATGTGACCAGAATCTTCCAGAAAAGATTGACGAGGCAAATCCAGCTGGCTACACCCACGGGAAAGCGGCCCAGAGGTCGACCAAGAACCAACTGGCATGATTGCATCATCTCCGACCTGGTTTGGCTCCGTCTGGGAGTGGAGCCAGCAGAGCTACCAGAGGTTTCCGAAAATCGTGAGGGTATTTCAACTCCTCTAAGGACTGCTAACCCCACGACCCTGCCCAGAAGATAAGCGGGTGTGAAAGTGAATGAAGAAAAGCATCAACCGATGAGCCCTAGCCACGCTAATAGCGCAGTTTTGGACAATACCCCCAAAATACGATTTTATAACTGAAGTGACTTGACAACATTTTTCATGAGTAAATACATTTTCGAAGTGGTTTCTCACGTGTTTTCTTAGTCGATACATTCAAGTGATTTTGTCTCGTTGTCTTGATGTCTCGCGTGTCGCAGTCTTGTATCGAAGGCATCGTGACTTTGCGTCTCGCGGTGATTGCATTTCGCGTGTCTACTCTTTACATTCGCTATAAACTTAGTTGCTTTTCTGATGTGGCTTTCGCTCTCACTTTACATTTTGTTCTTGTTGCGTGCGAGCAATTTGCTTCCGCTTTAGGCATTGAAAAAACAGTTTCATAAGCGGTATGGTGCTCGATACTTTAGTTTAAAGTACAGCGGAAAATTTACCTACGGCTTCACCTTTACAATTCAAAGGCAACGTAGCGGAAAATTGACCATTTTTCCGACAACAATGGCGTATTAATAAAATCGCGCTGGGATTATTAGCAAAGAAGTTTCAGTGCGTTTTCCGACTTAACATGTATTTGTTGGAAATAGACCTTGTTCTAACTCTGACCGAAGATGACAACCTTGAGCGGATTTTAAACGCTCGAGAAACGCAAACAGCAGTCGCACCAATGCTACATAGGTTATTAGTTGTTCACTTCCCAGCTAGTGCATTTTCTGAGATCAATACACTAGAGATGGCACGGGTCGCTAACAGTCCAGTTTTCGGGCCGTCCGCTGCTAAAGGTTTTGAAACAGTCCGCTAACAACTTTTTAGCGGTGACGTCATTCCGGGACGCTACGGGCCGCTGCGGTCTGCTCGCCAATGAGGCGAAATTTTTCTTTTTTGCAAAGTGTCAAAATCTAACAATGAAATTGTTTGTTGCTGTTCTTTCTCTTTCACCGTTCTGCTCATATTCCGTTTCACTTGTTTCCATGCAAATCAGTGAACTATGTTAAGAATCAATCAAAGCAGCAAACACTTTCATTTATAGTCTGTCGCTGTTGCCCAGGTTTAGGTTTAGGACAGGTGTTCCCAAACTTTCTCTGGCCATGTACCCCTTCAGCATTTCGATAGATGAGCATGTACCCCTAAAATTTCTTATGACAAAAAGGTTGAGGAAAATAACAAAAATATGCATGATTTTGGAAATAATATTCACAGATGAATGTATAAATATTTCCAAATAACATAGCCTATATGTAAACATATTTCTCCCTTCAATTGCTAACCTTAAATGTACCCCTTCAGATAGGAAAGGTAGCCCTAAGGGTACATGCATCCCAGTTTGGGAACCCCTAGTTTAGGATTAGAGGCTAAGTTTCGGCTAGGGTTTAAGGTTTAGATTTGGGGTTGAGGTTTAGCATGTTACTACTAGCAATTGTAGTGCAGCCTAGCGCACACTTGTCGTGTGTTACACGTTACAGTCGGCGGACGAATAAGTTTTCAAAAGTGAAGGTCCCATGGCCGACGTATAGCCACTGCCTTAAGACTACATGGTTTTAGTGTCCAAAGGACAATGAACTGAAAATTTTAGTGTTATTACTTGGAAGTGGCATGGGATCTTACTATTTCAAGACTTATTCGACCATAAAGCCTTGCATGACACGGTTCGAATAAACCGGTCGCTTTGTCACTCAACCGGTATTGATCTGGAAGTCTGCCATGCCAATGGCTGAGGGTTAGCCTCTTGACTTGGTGCCTTTCGTTTTCGCAAGTGAATGCTTGCACGTTTCAATTCGTGGGGCCAGTTTTTCTCTACTTTTTTCAAAACTTTCCAAACTTTTCCTTTAGGGGTTAGGTTTAGGTTAGTGCCTTAGCTTAGTGTTACCTTAGCGTTAGGTTAGGGTGAGGTCAGCGTTAGCTTAGTGTTAGGGCTACGATTAGGGTTAGGTTTACCTTTGTGTTTACTATGTTTCCACAAAGCCTACTGCATTCTCCTCGTGCGTTACTGTCACGTTATAGGAGATGGTTGAATGAAGTTTCAGATTTAAAGATCTATCGATGGTTCTGTGTCCACTGCCTTTTTACTTGGCTATTGAGTTTGTTACATTACGGGCCACGGGCCGGAAAATAATTTGTGGTTTAGCATAAAGGTGCCGGGCGGTTTCTTGTTACCTCCGGGGGGGTCGGGCTGCAAAAGTGCTGGCTCGCGCCATCTGTACAGTACACCTCACTTTGACCAAACCACCAAAAACAACTTTGAAAATGGTGTTGCTAGAGTGCTAGACTAATGGCGATTTTTAACAGGATGGTCAGACGTGTAAGTTGTCACGGAATGGCTGTCAAAATACAGTTCGCAATTTCCTCAATCACCGTGGTCCGTGGATCGTAATACTTGTGGCTGGTCACTGAATTCATTTGTAACAACTATTGAATGGGCGCAAATGAAACATTTGCCGATCAGTCGGGTTGGAAAGTTGGAATGGAAAGTTAGTGGAGGTAAAAAGCAAACTAGTGCTGAGTTAGGCATGATAAAGATATTAACTTGTTTTGCAAGAAAATTGGTTTGTCAGCAGGCGACTGAATTTTCGCAAGAAGGCTTCCAGTGAGATTGTCCAGGATCCATGATGTATAAATGCAGTGCATCTGCATCTGTCTTTTTGAGGACACGCCTCGGGGTTTCACACTCTGGAGTTGCAGAAGCGGCATCCGGTTTGCTTCAAGAACGTCTCGCACGCAATTATCTCTCCAAGTTATTGTTTTTCACCCGAATGGATTTTAATTAGAAGTCGACAAAGATCTGTTCACAACTGAGTAACTTAAGGACCAAACATTCTGACTCGACATATTTGATCAATCCGAATAAAGAGTCACAGCAAGAAATACAACATCTACAACAAATTCCCAAATACTTTTTCGTAATGCTGGCAAAGACGCAAGCGAAGCATTATGTTCGCAAGAATGCTGTCAATGGACTCACGCCGACGATAGTGAACAGGTTGCACTTGGGTGCAGGTTTAGCATCACTGCTAAGAAAAACTTCGAAGAAGCTGGTCACTACATTTTGACTGAGAAATGAATATATTGCACTACTTTTCAAAAAAACATTTCATTACTGTTGCTATGATGTTGAGAAGTAAATGCATGTTTTCTCTATAGTCACATTCGGATAAGCGCACTTTCATTCCTTCTAGGCACACATCCAGACCCACTAAATCCCAGATTCCATTGCGTATTTTTATTGTATGTATCACTCTGCTGCTTCTACCAACGACCGCTTCGTAATAACTAAGGTGTTGCCTACCTACGTTCACCTTTTTCCATGAGCTACCAAATCCCTGTTGCAAATACATCAGTAATAGGCGTAGACATCAGAACCTTCGTGAAACAATGGCTGTATTTGTTGCTTTTTTCATTTGTGGCTGCATCATAACTAAATTAACAAAATATTGCATGTTGCAATCAAACCCAAGAAATGCAAAATAATACTGGAAGAAACGGACGTGATTTTGGGAATTATGAAACGTGCTTATTGCAGGAGTTGCAAAAGTAATGCCTCAGGTGTGGGTTGCAAATACTTGGGCTAGAACGAGAAATGGTTTGTGCAAATCAGATTTTAAAGTCAAGAGCCAGGCGGACAACTTCTGAGCAAAAGTATCAGACGAAATTGTTTTAACATTATTCTCGTTGCACGAATTAAAGGACTCACTTCATCCTGTTGCCCTGGGTATTTTGTTGTATGGAGAACTAATCTAGAGTCATTGAAAGTAATACGATGATGCTGCGCAATGTGTGCACTACTTTGCAATAGCATGTTGAGCAAACGAAACGATCGCCACCAACTTGGTGGAGTTCATCCACACGTAGATGCGTTGTTGAATATCTTTCGCCAACATCTTCGTAATTTCAACACAGCAAGTGAAAAACCACTACTATGCACAAGCAATCCAGTCAGCCCCGTGAGATCTACGTAAATTAGTTGTAAAACACAAACTCCCTAAAAACTGTGCATAAGGTTGATTGTGTTAGTTTATTAACAAACGCGTAAAGCTACAAGTCCAGGGTTGTCAAGTTGTCCTTTTTTAGGCCAAATTTCAGAAATCTGGCTCGTTTCAAGTTTGTTGGCCCAAAAATTTAGTTGGCCTTTGAGAGTTTTTTGGCCTCATCTCAACTTGGCTGGCTTTAAAAAATTCATTTGGCCTTTTTACGCTGAGAAAGTGTCTTCTGAAGAAAAATAATACTATTCCATTTCTTCGGCAACACAACTGGAAAAATTTTGTAATAAATGCTATATTAGACCGACGCCCGCGTTCTGATGTTGGTAAGTTTTGAGGGATATTAGACTTGAAATAATCTTTTTGCGTAATCAATGGAAATGTGTGCACTGTGTAATGTGTTGTTAGCACTAAGCAGACTCAACGCTTGCAGACAGGTCTGCGTCTAGGCCAGAGGTGGGCAAACTACGGCCCGCAGGCCAGCCACACATACACAGATAGTACATATTTGGAGTCTATGTTAAAGCAATTTTATCGATTAGATTAAAATTACCATGTTTTTTCCACACGTTTCATTCGAAACCGCATTTTTACTCAACCGGTAGTGACTATTGTTACATTCATTTTGTGGTAGCTCATGGAAAACTTTTTTTACGTTTTCAAAGCGATTATAGCTGTAATACGAGCATGCGGCCCTCGGTAGCAATAAAATCTTCACTGTGGCCCTCCGTAGAAAATGTTTGCCCACCCCTAGACTAGGCGATAAAATGCGACAATAATGTCGAGGAAGTGGAAGGGTTTTATCATTCTGGTTGTAAGTACAGGAGTGAATGGGAGATGTTTTTCGCATGGGTGCAGAAAGCTGCCGGTGCATCAGTGCCCAAACTGTGGCACCATAGTACCCAAAGCGTGTAATCTCACAAACCATAAAAAGTCGGAGAAACATCAGTAATAAGCTCCAGTGCAAGGCCAAGAAAGACTTAATCTCCATCTCGAGGATATTTTCTAATGATATTCTTGTAATTTGGACGTTTCTTTGTGACAAAGAAGGAATAGCAATAATACAAACGAAGCTTGGCTTTTTTCTAGCCTTTAAACAATAGGTTCGGCCTTTTTCTAACCTTTTTTTGGCAAGGTTTGGCTTTTATTGAAATTTTCGTCTGTCAACCTTGGCTACAGCTGCTGTGCTCAGTAACTCAGTTAAAGAAACAAGCGAAATAAGCGCTAAATGCTATTTCATTCAGTGGAGATGCGTTAATCACCACTGCTTGGTGACTGAGTACAGCAAACTCATCAGCGCGAAGCCAAACGGCAACAAACACATATTATGAAAATCAATACGGTTAATTAAGTTCTCCAACCTTTCAATATGGCAAGCTTTTGCGTAAAGGTGATGCTGCATTAGACAGTACTAGGTGTACGGCAAAGTTTTCTAAACTGAGAATGACTTTGTTGAACCTGTTCAATACGTTCAGTCAAACTCTGTAAGTTCAGGTTAACTCCTCGAAACAGATTTATTATCAATATTAGTTGGTTTCATTCATAAGCCTTAGAGTGCCGCGTGAAGAAAGCGAATTGCAAAGTGTGCCGCATCTAAAATAAGGTTGAGAATTTCTGATCTACACAAAGCAACATAAGAAGCGCTCCGTATAAAAGGGCAAGATGAAAAATTTGGAAGTAGCAGGATACTATTTAAAAATTTTACAAGTGTGCTGTGAGGAAAAACATTTAAAAAATGCGATTACACATATGTTTGCTTGATAAAATTACCTGGTAGTCCGAAAATTCATCGGGATTGAGGAACATTTCTGTCCGCATAACCCCAGCAGCTTCATCTACATCACTCACATAGCTCTTCAGAGCTACACGACACGGTGAAACGCTCATAGAAATTTCTTCCAAGCTTGAGGGAAAGTTTGACGCAACATCAAGTAGCAATTTGTGTTCACATTTCAGAACGTTGGGCGATAAATCTTTGGCGTAAACAGCCTATAACAACATTTTCAATAGCTCTTTTACGATGAAAAATGCAATACAAAGCCTGCGTATATTGGAAATGCACTGAAATGTAATAGCATACGAACATTACAATCTGTCCTTTCTACGTTTACTAGAAAAATGTGGAAAGAATTTAGTGACATCGGACAAACTTTTTTATAAGATTACCTTCAGATAGATAGAGATAAATTGGGTACTTTATGACTATCATGGTTCTAAATTGTCACAGCGTGGAGGCAGGAAGTAGTTACCCATGCGAAGCCAATCATATATATTTAAAGAACCATAATGTCACGTTCAGATTAGTAAGGTGCAAATTTCGGAACGTTTGTCCAACCCAGATCCGTACTTAGAGACGTAACACATTTAGGCACGGCGATCATAGTGCAAAAAACAGTTTTTGCTTAATAACCAAAAACAACCATAATGAGATTATTGGGAATATGAGAAATTAATGCTCAATGGAGCAAAAACCCAAGTTGAAATTTGATAAATTTAACATTCTAAGTAAGAAATATAAAGTAAAGATCAACAAAATGCTACAAAATAAATTGCTGGGTTATGACAACTGCAGAAGCTTACAAAGCTTTGCAAACACTTCAGGATTACCGTAAGCTTTGTCTGGGTAAATGTAACAATCCAACCAGTCCACACATTCTTTTTTACCTGCAAAGATTCGCATTCTTGGAAAGTCAGATGGTATGTTTTTGTAATGCCATGCCTGCACTTAAGTTGGAAGACTAGCCGGCACACTTCCATGTCCAGGTTGATGTCACAGGATTCTACCGACCGCTCCACAGTTGACAAAGACTTGAAAACTGCAAGAGTAATCAAAACAAGGTATCTCATAAAAACAAAATTATAAAAAACAAATTAAAAACCAAAGTTGCCACACAGCACAACAAAAGACGACGTCAAAACTTTGACTACTATGCTTTTATGATACAGGAAATCGACATGAAAAACTACGTTTCCTTATTTTTGAATATGTGTTTAATGAACATGGGGTTTCAGCAAGATTCACTCCTTGGAAAACATCTCCTCTACTCACGCTGCCCAATTGAATCCATGTAAAACATCGATTCAGCTGTAATTACAGCTTCACCTACAGCCACACTACAAATGTTAAGCCATTGGTGCTGTCCTGTTTAGTGCAGATGGTTATCCTCAACAATTTTGACCTCTAACACTTGCGAAGGTGGGAGGAAGCTTAACACTTTCACTCGTCTTCTTTTGTCTACAGTCTGGCAGATTGCTGATGAAATTCTACCCTAATCAGTAAGTTTTCAGTCCTGCAGCTGAATAACTGGAGTAGTTCACATTAATAAATAGGGCGTTTATTAAACTGTTGTTTACATCAGTGAATCATTCTGGTCTCTTTAGTCTTAGAGCTTTAGGGCTGCCTTAAAACATTGGTTTTCATACTTGTTATACTCCATGAGATTATGAGTGCATCAGTCCACAGTCCAATGTTGCCAATTCTTCTACATGCCATATTTGTTGTGGGGTGAAAATGGACCTGTGTCTTGGCATCCACTCTATCTGGGATTTTTTCTTAATTCTTCTGACCCACGCTTTTTCAGATGAGGGGGGTGTGTCCAAACACACTTGTAGTAGAAACACAATCTTTAAAACTGCCCAGCTGCATGCCAAAACTAAGGCCAACTGTGTACTGGTTCTGGCCTGCAAAGTGCTGTATGCTGATGGTGCCACACTGATTGTCTATTCAGAGTCCCAGTTGCAAAACCTTGCAACAATTTTGACATGTCCATTGATCTGTGAAGAACTGACATAATGGTTCTTAGATACTACAATCCATGTTGCATTACCACCAACAGCTCACAACTCAAAGTCGTCAACAAGTTTATTTCTAGCCTGTGGCCAGCTCTTCCAATTCTGCAATGCTACCTCCTTCCAATGACATGCACCACCACTGGTTTGACTTTTAGCAGGTGGATCAGAGATGTGTACAGCAAATGATTTCACTGGCATTAACTCGAAAACACACGTGGCTAATATTCTAGCCAATGCATGAAACTCACTAACAATATATATCTAATTCGCTATAAGATTCAAATGGAAGAACATTTTTACATTTTTCAACAATTTCAAACATTGAATAGGCTTAAACAATGATTTAAACCTGTTTTTTCGTCATTTTTCAGTCGTAGACCGAAAGGTTTTTGAAATGATCAAAAAAATTAAGTAATTTTGGTCAGAATGTCTGAAAATATAGGCTAAAAAATACTGTTACGGCAAGTTTTAATACAACTGTGAGACAAATGACCAAAATGTCTCAGTGAAAAAAAACAGATTGGGACCCACTTCAAAACCTTAGTTGAATAAAAATAACCTAACACCTTAGCTGCTAGGCGGTTAAAGTTAAATCCAGTAGTTTGCAAGGGTCTTTATGGAGGAATAAGTCCACTGCCAATTGTGCTAGAGAGCTGTTCAAACCCTCAAAGGACTCAGAAATTCTTAGAGTCTCCAATGAAAACATTTTTTTTGGTGTTGGATTTTTTGTGAGTGATGTCGTTAAGTGGAGTAGTTTTAGGCACTTTTAGCCCACTTCACCTGGCTCTAGGCCTAAACTGCTAGACAGTAGTATTTCGCTCAAGTTTTTATTGGAAACTAGGCTAAAACCTGAGTCTTTTGATATTTTGAATGTCTTGCTGGGGTTTCAGGTTAAAAAGTTATGACCTAATAACAACAAAATTAGTAATTAATCCACTAAAACAACACTAGAAAGTCGATCAAGGGCTCAAATAACTCGGATTCTAGCCTAGTTTCCCATGAAAACTTCAGCGAAATACTTCCATCTACCAGTTTGGTTCTAGGCCAGGTAACATGAACCAAAATGGCCAAAAACCTACATCACTTATGACATCACTCACAAAAAAACTGGAAACCCAAAACTAAAAATTTGTTTTCATTGCAGATTGTAAGACTTGCCAGTCTTTTGAGGGTTTCATCAGCTCTCTAGTGCAATCCACTGATGAACTATGTGGTTGGTTGGACAACCAAAATATGTTTTATTTTAGCCCGATTTCCATGTACGATATATTCCTATGCCAGCGGTGAACATGTTAAGTCCAATCTACTGGTGTTGTACTACAGGCGTAGGCTCAAAAACAAGCAGACATAATCAGATTAAAATTTTTCAAACACATTTTGTACAAAACAAAGAAACACACCACTAAAGCTGAATTAACGCAACATGCGAAGTGTTCCAGAAGATTGCTTCCACAAAGAATAAGATTACCTCCTAAACTCTCTGAAACACATGGGTTAATACTGACAACTTTGAAGCTGAGTCCTTAGTTTTAGAGTCTAGTTTCAGGACTAACATCAACAAATTACAAGGCATCTGGCAATAAACTTAAACAAAACTTTGCAAAGTAAAAAATCTATAATCAAGTTTAGGCTACGGTCTACTAAACACTGAATGGTTATATGAAGACTTTCATAGACTGAAACGTTTAAGTCATTTCGATTCAAATGTTTCAAAATATAAGCTAAAAAACACTGCTACGGCGAGTTTTAATACAACTGTGAGACAAATGACTGAAATGTTTCAGTGACCTAAATGTCTCAGCTAAAAATGACCGAAACGTTTCAACGAAAAAACCTAGGGCACAAAACTACAGATTCATTACTAGAATACATAAGAGGTTGCAAAAACCATTAATAAAAGATTTCATGAAACAAAGCATACTGCAATGATTAAACACACCGAAAAATAGCTGCACTGTTATGAAACACTAAATATAAGACATACATGTATCAAACGAACTTAATGTGACTGCTGCCACCTAAAACGTTTCTATTGGAATACATCAGTAATACCAAACCTTGTAGCATAGTTTTCACAGCAACTTTGCATCTTGAAGATGAAAATTCCTCAAGGTTTTCATGTGAATTTTCAGATGAAACAGAGTCATACTTTTGAAAGAGTTCTTTCAAAAACAGGAAACAGATGTATGCAGAACGAGATGAGTTAACAGTTTTAAGAGCTAGACCAGATTCGAGAGGTTCAAAGTAAATCTCTGATCCAATTTTAGCCAGGCAATGTACGGCTTTTGCAAACAACTTAACACTTATGGCAGGTAGCACACACTTCATGGTAGCTATGGCAATTAAAATACATCAGACATTAAAGAGACAACCTCTATTACATTACAGAATTGAAATATAAGCAGAAGAGTGTACCTAAGTATATACAATGCAAAAATGAAAGCATGACATAAGTTCTGATAATATACTTTGCATTTCTATCTATGTGTAATAATAAATTTTGCTACATTGTGGCAGTTCTAGTATAAACATATTTAAAAAACTCAAATTTTTTACGTATGTTCATACAGAAATACATAAAAAAACACAGCTAGAGAGACAAAACACACCATTTCATGCATACAAACATTGTTCACCATCAGACAGAAGTGCATTGGGCTGCTAAAACTTTATGCAGCACATGAAAGTCATTGGTAGTTCTAAATACTGTGGAAGCCCAGGGACATAATTGAAAGCACAGGTACTCAGTAACAGAATATTAACATAGGCAAGAACAGTAGTTTTGTGTGCCACAGATGATGCATTCAAATGGCTATACAGATTTGAGGCAAAATATGGCATAGGTGATGAAAGATAACTTTCTGTTATTGCAGAATATAATATAAATGAATTTATAGTTTAATGTGATCAACATTTACAACAGACAGTTTAAAAATTACCAAATTGTTCACAGGCTTGTACAAACACATGGCACAGTTGTAAAACATAATAACTTTGTATATGAAAAGTGAAGTATTCAACGGCACATATAGAGAATAAGTATTGCAAGCTTGAAACATATTGGTAATAAATGAATTACACATTCCATAATATTTGGATCTGCTTAAACAAAAATAAAATCTTTGCAGCTTAGGGTCAACCATTGCAGCAGAATACACTGCTTTCTGCTTAACTATCATGCTTGCTGCATGTTTAGATTACCAACAAATGGAAACAACAGAAGTAAACATATTTAATTCGAACTATGAGCTCATCTGCACCATTTTAGAAGTTGCTAATTGAAAAAAATGTAATAAAATTTTGATGAAAAAATTATTGCATTGCTACCACAAAAACGTTACAAATTTGCTGCCTTCATTTGACAAAATTCTGCATAGTTGTGTCTGGGTTTGACAAGGCATGAAGCCAGAGGTTAAGTTAAAGGTATCAGCTGTAATAAAGTGGCCAAGATGTATACTTTTTAGTGTACTAACATTGTTAATATTTAAGCATTTCTACACTCATACATACTAGTTGTAAGTTTCCTAATAGCCTTGAATGTCTTTTAACCGGAATCGCTTTACAAAAAAATGAACTTCCTATCTTTAAAAAATTTTATCTTTAAAAAAAAACAATAGAAATCTCAAGACACACTTTGGTTTTTCTTCCAACTTATGCCCTTAGTCTTGTCTAAAGTGGTTATCATCTTAACATAATGAAATTCAAACACCAGGTATGATAGGCAATTCCATCCAGACTATGGAACTTCAGTACTGTGATAATATACAATGGGTGGTTAAGAGCAAACGGTGTAGCCCTTTTGGGGCTGCTAGATGTAACTGCTTCAAAGGTCCTAAGCAGTGAAACAAACTTATGCTGAAATATTGTTGTGGAAGTTTAAAACAAAATTTTTTAATCACATACAGTACATATGTGATGGATTATACAACAATAATATTTTTTCACCATTTACCTGCTGAGCATTTTCACTTAGTGTAGTCCAACTTATTCTTATCCCTTCTGGACCTATTACCTAGAACTTTGATAACGCCATTGAAAGATATAGCAGATACTGAGTGTAGCTCATACAGTTCTATTAGAAAATTATATAATATTAATGTATAGTTTTGAATATAAGCCACAAAATCTTTTGCTTGAAGTTGCAAGATCTTTTGATGGATAGCTTGGTGGTTCAAAAAATTGTGTCAGCTGTTTTGATGGACCAAGGTTTAAAAAAGTTAAATAACTGTGATAAACAAAACCAACCTTTCTTCTTGTTTTCCAAATTGTGAAAAGCATAAAATAACAAAAAATGTTTTTAACACTTTGAGAGCAGGCATATGATATATTCGTACCAAGATTTTGGCCTACAACCACTGCACTCGAAAAAAAATTTTTTGGTTGGGGGTGCGGATTTTTTGTGAATGACGTCATAAGTGAAGTATTTTTGGGCCATTTTGGCTCATGTTACCTGGCCTAGGGCCCAACCGCTAGGCCAAAGTATTTAAGTATTTCGTTGAAGTTTTTATTGGAAACTACGCTCGAGTCCGAGTCTTCTGAGCCTTTGATCCACTTTCTAGCATTTCTGGTTCAAAAGTTATGATCTAAAATAAAAGAAATAATTAATTATCTAATTAGTCAAATGTTTTTATTACTTTAGATCATAACTTTTGAACCTGAAACCCCAGCAGGTCATCCAAAGTATCAAAACACTTGGATTGTAGCTTAGTTTCCAATGAAAACTTCAGTGAAATACTACTGTCTAACGGTTTGAGCCCAGGGCCAGGTGAAGTGGGCCAAGATGGCCTAAAAATCCTCTACTTATGACGTCACTCACAAAAAATCCGCACCCCCCAACCAAAAATTTTTTTTGAGTGCAAGCTGCAAGACTTGCCGCGTTGTTTCAGCTTTTGACCAGGTTGGTAGTGCTTACCAGACCGGAGAAATTCCTGCACAAAGCCACGTGCATTTTAGTGTTTTTTTCTCGAAAATCCCCGAAACCGGCCAGACGCCAAAGTATTTTTGTTCAATCGACTGATATTTTAGAGTGATGAACAAGATAGAATCAGAGCTTCACTACACCCAGAAAAAGGATGTCAGAACTCATGCATGATTGGGTCCAGTTACTTTGAGAACTTCACAGATTTTTTTTCTTAGCAACAAAATCAAATGGAATAAGTGATAGATCAACCTTTATTTACAAATATAACAGTAGTACAAAAAGGTTATTGACCTCATTACTGTGTCATAGCTCTTCAATATTAACTACAACAAAAAATAGCTGTTAACCCTTTAACGACTGCGATTGGTCGGTCCTTTTATGGCCATAAATTGCCAACTGCTATAGCTAGAGAGCTGTTCAAACCCTCTACGGATTCAGCAAGTCTTCTAGTTGACACAAAAAAAAACGTTTTTCGTGTTCGGTGAGGTTTTATGGAGGTGACATCACAATGAGGGCATGTTTTAGAAATTTTGGTCACCTTTGGCAGGCCCTGGGCCCCAACCCATTGACCCATTCTATTGGCTCAAAGTTTTGTTGAAAACTAGGTCAAAATCCGCATCTATGGAGCCCTTGACTGACTTGCTAGCATATCTGTAGCCAAAATTATGGGTCAAAAACTCAGTTTTTGGCGTAATTCAAAGTTTTTCAGAAAAGGCACAATTTGCCCTTTCAGGGAAAATTTGGCCAGCCATAACTCGGCAGCAGATTGAGCTAGAGAGCTGATCAAACCCTGTAATGACTAGTGGCATCGTGTAGTTTAGATTAAAAAAAAATTTTTTAAATTTGGTTGGGGGGGGGTTTGGGCCAATGGGATCCTGACAGGGGCATGTTTTTTGGTTAATTATATGACGTCATCATCCGATCCCACGCACCAATATTTTGGCTTGCAGTATTTTTGGATTCTAGGCGAGAATACGGGTCTTGAGAGCCCTTGATTAAGTTTCTAGCATTTCTGGTTCAAAAGTTAGGCCAAAAAACAGCTAATTGGTAAGGGGATTTTCTCAATACTTTTTGGGGATTTCCCTAAATTAGTTTAATGTTTTTTGGCCCTAATCTTGGAACCAGGAACGCTAAAAACCCATTCGGACCCTTCAAAGTCCCGACATGTAACCAAAAAACAGCTAAACTAAAAAAAAAAATTAATGTCATTTAAATGGCCCCTGCGGGTCTCAAAGGGAGGTCGAGCAAAAATGCTGACATCAGCAAAAAATAACATAAACATCCTATCATCATATAAGCATTAAAAAAAAACAGACATCCTAAACTGCAAAGTTTTTTTTTTATTGCAAACTACATACCTTCACGAGTCTTTAGATGGTTTGAACAGCTCTCTAGCTCAATCTGACGGCGAGTTATTGCCTGGGTAGAAATGCCCCTAAGAGTGGCTTTTGAGGGAGCAAAATTTTGGTCAATTTTTGGTTTATGAGCCACAATTTTCGCTCCTGATATGCTAGGAAGTCAATCAAGAGCTCTATAGACGCGAATTATGACCTAGTTTTCAACTAAATTTTGAGTCCAAAAATGGCCCATTGGGACAGCACCCAGGGCCAGGCAAAGATGGCCAAAATAACACAAAAACACCCCTACTTGTGACGTTTCCCCAGAAAACCTCAAACCCAAAACGAAAAACTGTGTTTTTTCGATGTCAACTAGAAGACTTGCTCAATGCGTAGAGGGTTTGAACAGCTCTCTAGCTCTAGCGATTTATGACCAAGAAAGGGCGCGCCAATATGTTGGCGCGAGCGGTCGTTAAAGGGTTAAAATGCAAGCAATCTTCATGACAAAGATGAACAAGGCATTTCAACACACCTTTACAATTTCTTTATTCATGCAATGACATTAAGGCTATGCAGCAAAGAATTTTCTTTGCCATGCTTGGCAAAACCCTACCTGGTAAACACTTTGCACACTGCAGGGAGACAATTTGCGTTAGGTAAGTAACTGGGATGCTAAGGGTCAATACTTATACCATCAAAGAATGCACCATAAAAGAACTGTTCTACTGCTTGAATTGATCGCGCAGACTGTTCATGACTGGTGTGAGGTTCTTGCAAAGCATTTTTCTTGGTCAATCAGCTTCACACAACTTGGAGAATAAAGAGAAAACCAGAGAAGTTTGAGGCATTACATGTTGTTTGCCACAATTTTATGCTCTGTTGACCACAATACACTGATTTCCAGCTTGCTTGTTTTGCAGTTAGGCTTATATTGTTAGAAGTCCTCTGGTTCAGGGTCAAATGAAAAATCTAAAAGTGCAAAGTGTTTCTCACCTGCTTCGTATGTGACGAACTATGACTCCGTATTAAATTAAGTGAAAATTTCATTGCTCTGTATTAACCATAAATCAAAAATCTATGACTGTGTCTACCTACGTAACCAGAGGCAGTGCAAGAATTAACTCATGATTTCTTGACCATCTTACTAACTTCTGCTTTTCTAGAGGTATAGACTTTGAAATAAAGGAAAGAAGCTATTGAATACACAAAATGAAAAATGTTCAACTTCTACAATAATTATAATGTACTATCTGGTGCATGAAATTGGTGACATCACCATGTGGTATGATCAAGCTTCATCAAAATTATATAGTAGGGGCTAAATGCAATCAATTTGTAGAAAAATCAAATGTGATTTTAATAAGTTTGCAAGCTCCATTAAATCCAAGCTTGCGAAAACCTTTTGCAAATCATTAAATAAGTTTAACTAATCAAATGAAGATTTTTCTTAAAGGTATCATGATAAGTAGGCAATAACTGCATGAAAAACTCACTGCTAACAAAATTTCACAACAAACTAGTTCAAGTTACTTGACACTGTTGAACGACGACATTTAAGTGCCTGCAAAGATGTGTATTTCAGTTTGCTTTTCTGAACAGTAAGCCAGTCAGGTGTATCTGGTATAACAAATTCAATTAACCAACGGAGCAGCAACAGTAAATGCTCAAGAAAAATAAAAATTACAAAAATTGTGAAACTGGATGCAGTTGGATTCAGCTTATGCAACCACTTTAACACTTCAGGTGATTGCAATATTAAAGCAAGGTTGGTTATGATAGCAAGATATGAAAGAGCAGAAAATGCAATTTCCCAAGCACCTGTGCCATATGTTTGGTATGGAAATGGTCTTTTGAATACATTACACATTTTAAAAGCATCAGATCGAATTTCAATCAAGTTGTTCAAGACAGCAAATATGGCAGCAGGAGGATAAGCGCAAGAAAACAAAATGACATAACCGTATTGCAACCACAGCTCAAGGTAATCTTCAAATGTTCCCAGGTAGTTTTCTCTTTGCAATTCCAATTTGATTTGATCACGAATGGGCAATTCTGCTTTTTCATCACTCAGTAGGACTTCCTTTCTTTTTGATGAATTCTTTAATTTGAGTGAACGCCACTTATACTGCCAATAAGGAAGCACAGACTCCACTATTTGAGATATTATCATGTGAACAAGAAGAAGATTTCTCAATGTTGTTCTAAGAACGTGAATGTCCTTATAAACAAATGCTGTATAGAAAAGACACAAGAAACTGTTCACGAAATCAAACAACAAAATTTTTGTAATCAGGTGATTTTGAAAAGTTGACTCTAGTCGATGGTTTTCCTGGTTAGTAAGAGCATAAGCAATATGTCGGTATATGACACTGGCTACAAGGACAATAACGGAATATATTACGCTGGGCATGTTTTTCATAAATGTTGCAAAAAGACTATCGTCACTCCTGTACAACTCCAAATAATAAAACTCCCAATGGAAATACCAAAACATAAGTGCAACAGACATCACCAAACATGCAAATACAGCAGGATATGAGATCAAATATCTGCGAATATTTCGTTTCCAATTAGGATAAACAGGTTCTTGATGCTGAGTAATTTCATTTACTCCCAATTTTCCTTTGAAGGCTGAACGAGGCTCTTCCCACTCAGCAGACTCGACACCACCCCATTTGTAAAGAAGTAAAACAGACCTTCTTTTCCAGAGTTTTATAAAAATTGCTGACCAGAAGACATGAATTACTGACACATGCCAATTATCATCAACTTCGTGCATGCTTGCCACATATTCTCCAATATACCACTGAATCAAACTGAGCACAGCAAGAGGGAATAAGCTGACAGTGTAAAAGTTCAAAAATGCAAAATAGATACCAATTGCTTCTCCAAAATATCTTTGCACTTCATGAATGGAAGACAGAAAATTCACATTATTTTTATACCAAACCATTCGAAGATTATGCAATGTTGTTCGATTATGCAAAGGAAACAGCTCAGCAATTAGTAGACTAGATTTCATTCGATGAAGTATGGACTTACCAGGATACAGCTTGACAGATGGATGACCTGGAATATGAGTTTCATCAACAGCTCGTAACCCATCAAGTAAAGTTTTAATAATATAATGATTTTCACTTTCAGCAAGAAATTCATCATCACCAGAATTCTTGAAGTGCTGAGCGTTAGCAATAGAAAACTCTCTAAATGTTCTATCTTCATACTCTTTTTTTAAACCAAGCTGTTCAGCTCCTTCTAACAAACGTCTTCTGGATGCAGTCACATAAAGAATCTTGTCCTCATCACTTAACTGAACTTGAAGATTGCATGAATTTTTAATTCGACTTCTAAGCCATTCAATAGCAGAGTAATCAGTGGCAGAATTAAAGGTTATTACAACACAGGGATGATAACTACTGGTATTATCCATTGACATAATTTTACATCAACTTTCCACAAATTTTCACACTCTGTTGAAAGCAATTAATTTGTGGTCTCATCAGAAACAAACATCAGATTTATAAACAAGACAGTTGAGTGCAAACATAGTTCATAAAACATTGACTTAATTCTTAAACAAACATGAATGTAGTTCATAGGTGAGCCACCTAATATATTAAGATTTTATAACAGAGTGTCAAACTCATTGTCGCTTGGGGTCATATCAACATTATGATTTCCTTCAAAGGGCCAGTAACTGTTAAGACAGTGTAAGTGTTATTTTTGTCTGCATGACTGCAAATACCTGCATTGCTGCACATTCAAGGTAGTATGTGTATTTAACTCAATAAAGCTGATTTTGTTTTATCGCAGACTCATGGTCCATACCACAAGCACAATTGAATAATACATGAGTACAGAAATGGGTATTCATAATGGATAGCACATTACAAAATATGGGTTAACACACAATCAACATTGAGAGAAGCAAAATAGTTTGCAACACCGTAACTATAATATTCTTTGCTATCATTATATAGGGATTCAGCAGTGGGAGAGAAATGAAAGCATTCTTACATCAAATTTTGGGATAAACAGCTAGAAGAAAAAAAATAAGAACAAAATAAATCGGAGGGGGGTGCACATTGGCACACAATGGCATGCAAATTGTTCTGGTCAAGTTTTCTTTGGTTCTTAACACTTTTGCTACCAGGTGGATTCCCACAGCGATATCCACTGTTAGTGTTACCACATGGTTTACCTTTAACGACCTCACGCGCCAACATATTGGCGCACCCTTTTTTGGCCATAAGTCGCCAGCCGCTAAAGAGAGCTGTTCAAACCCTCTACGGATTCAGCAAGTCTTCTAGTTGACATCGAAAAAAAAACGTCTTTTCTTTTGGGTTTGAGGTTTTCTGGGAGGAATGTCACAAGTAGGGGTGTTTTTGTGTCATTTTGGCCATCTTGCCTGGCCCTGGGCGCTGTCCCAATGGGCCATTTTTCAGACTCAAAGTTTAGTTGAAAACTAGGTCAAAATCCACGTCTACAGAGCCCTTAATTGACTTCCTAGCATATCAGGAGCGAAAATTGTGGCTCATAAACCAAAAATTGACCAAAATTTTGCTCCCTCAAAAGCTACTCTTAGGGGCATTTCTACCCAGGCAATAACTCGCCGTCAGATTGAGCTAGAGAGCTGTTCAAACCCTCTGAAGACTCGTGAAGGTATGTAGTTTGCAATAAAAAAAAAAACTTTGCAGTTTAGGATGTCTGTTTTTTTTTAATGCTTATATGATGATAGGATGTTTATGTTATTTTTTGCTGATGTCAGCATTTTTGCTGAACCTCCCTTTAAGACCCGCAGGAGCCATTTAAATGACATTAATTTTTTTTAGTTTAGCTGTTTTTTGGTTACATTTCGGGACTTTGAAGGGTCCGAATGGGTTTTTAGCGTTCCTGGTTCCAACATTAGGGCCAAAAAACATTAAAATAAATTAGGGAATCCACCAAAAGTATTGAGAAAATCCCCTTACCAATTAGCTGTTTTTTGGCCTAACTTTTGAACCAGAAATGCTAGAAACTTAATCAAGGGCTCTCAAGACCCGTATTCTCGCCTAGAATCCAAAAATACTGCGAGCCAAAATATTGGTGCGTGGGATCGGATGATGACATCATATAATTAACCAAAAAACATGCCCCTGTCAGGATCCCATTGGCCCAAACCCCCCCCAACCAAATTAAAAAAATTTTTTTTTAATCTAAACTACACGACGCCACTAGTCATTACAGGGTTTGAACAGCTCTCTAGCTCAATCTGCTGCCGAGTTGTGGCTGGCCAAAGTTTGCCCTGAAAGGGCAAATTATGCCTTTTCTGAAAAGCTTTGAATTATGTTTGCCCTGAAAGGGAAAATTATGGCTTTTCTGAAAAGCTTTGATTATGCCAAAAACTGAGTTTTGACCCATAATTTTGGCTACAGATATGTTAGCAAGTCAATGAAGGGCTCTATAGACGCGGATTTTGACCTAGTTTTCAACAAAACTTTGAGCCAATAGAATGGGTCAATGGGTTGGGGCCCAGGGCCTGCCAAAGGTGACCAAAATTTCTAAAACATGCCCTCATTGTGATGTCACCTCCATAAAACCCCACCGAAAACGAAAAACGTTTTTTTCAATGTCAGCTAAAAGACTTGCTGAATCCGTAGAGGGTTTGAACAGCTCTCTAGCTATAGCGGTTGGCGATTTATGGCCAAAAAAGGGCCAGCCAATCGCGGTCGTTAAAGGGTTAAGGACCGCAAGAGCTACTGTTTTGGCAAAGCTCTGCAACACCATTGCTCACCAGCCGATTGAGCTAGCGAGCAGTTCGAACCCTCTACAGATTCAACAAGTCTTCTAGTTTAGGCTAAAAAAATGTTTTTCGTTTTGGGTTTTCTATGGGTGACGTCATAAGGGGGGCATGCTTTCACCTTTTCCACCAAGTTTACCTGGTCCTGGGCACCAACCCAATAAGCCATTTTGTTGGCTCTAAAACATTTTGGAAACTAGGCTATCATTCGAGACTTTAAAGCCCATCATTGGCACTGTAGCATATCTGGAGCCAAAATTGTGGCTCAAAAAACAAAAATTGGGTACAAATGTAAATCCCACAAAAGATAATTTCGCCATTTTGCCAAAAACCTATAACTTGACAGCTGATTGAGCTAGAGATCTGTTCAAACCCTCTAAAGACTCGGAAAGTCTTATACTTTGGAACAAACAAAAACTTTTTACGTTTTGGATGTCATGTTTTTTTGCTGATGTTTACATGATGGGAGTATGTTTATGCATTATTGTTTATATTAGAATGACATCATCGGGCCCTGGATGCCAATGCTAAGAGCCAGTTTTTTATTTTAGTTTTTATTAGAAACTAGGCTATAATATGAGTTTTTAGAAGGTTTGATAAACTTTCTAGCATTTCTGGTTCTAAAATTATGGCTAAAATGCTGCAAATTAGGGAAATCCCTGCAAACCCCATGGAAGATTCTGGAAATATTTGGAAGTTTTTGGCCATAACTTTGGATCCACAAATGATAGAAAGCCGATCAAGGGCCCTAGAGACTCATATTATAGCCTATAATCCAATAAAGCTTTGAACCACAAAATCAGCTCATTGGATTCAACTGATGACGTCATCATAAACACAAAACCTATCCCAATCATGATGTCAACAACCAAAAACCCCAAACTTATGTTTTTTTAGTTCTAAACTACAAGACTTTCTGAGTCTTTAGAGGATTTGAACAGCTCTCTAGCTGTGACGAGTTATGCCTTTAACTAAAAATGACCAAGGTCACCTTTTGTGGGATTTTAATATTTATCCAATTTTTTGTTTTTGAGCCATAATTTTGGCTCCAGATAAACTAGAAAGCCAATTAAGAGCTTTAAACACTTGGATGTAGTTCCAAAAACTTTTCAGCCAAAATATTGGCTCCTGGGTTTGGCTTCCAAGATTTTTGATTGGAACTTATGTTTACTTTGCCCAGTAACCATGTCTGGTTTCCCCCTCACGTATATATACGTCAGCTGGTACCAAAAGGGTTAACCACAATCAACTACGTCATTTGTTTCCCAAACTTTTTCTGATCGCATAACATTTGTTGGGAATATACTGTCACCATGTAGATGTGCCACTTTGTTGTAGGAAAATACAATAAACCAAATGTCATTTGATCAAAAGTTTAGAAAACTAAACTTGACACAAAAGCGACATGTGCAAAATGGCTGTGAAAGATTATAATCAATGAACATTTTTCAAAACCAATAACGCAAGTACACGAAATGCAGGAATATATTCACAGAACCCAGTAAGTAAAAACAAAAACTGTGAATACAGTTATTTTTTTGAAGAAAAACAGGGTAAACCTAGCAGTGTACCACCTTCAAGACCTTCGTGTACCACAGTTTGGGAACCACTGAACTATGCTAATGCTTAACCAGCATCTCTACAACATAATGGTTATGTTGCAGTTACACGAGCCTGAAAACTGAGTAACTTTTTTAAAGAGAGGCATTAGTTCATCAAGATGACTAAAATAGCAAAGTCACGTGGCAAAGAAGAACATCAGTCGCCTTTGTGAACAGGTATGAACCAATAACTGTTCCAAATAAAATTAAGTAGGCTGCAATGTTATACAGTGCCGTAGGCTGCAGTGAGATTAACTAACCAAGCTCAGGCCTTCTTCTTAGCCGAAAAGTTACCCTCAATTTTTTTTATTATTTTACTGTTTGAACCAAACGTTAAGTCCATGTAACATACAGCACAAGTATACACTGCCTGCATAATGCAGATTGCTAATAACAGACACAGAACGTTTTGTTTCAGCGTTGGGGGTAGGACCACATGATTATGTCAACAGGTTGATCCGATCGATCAAAGCCTGCTTGTTCTTGCAAAAGTAATGGGTCGATGATTAGTTCAATACGAGTGCAAATACCAAAGTTACGTGAGCCGGCAGTCGTCTAGCCGGCAGTAAATAAAACGGATCCGGCAAAATACCGCTGAAAATGCGGGCTGGATGTGACGGCTGACGAAACCCAGAGAGAAGGTAGCCGGCAGTCGAAGAAAGTGCAAAAATACGATATGCAGAGTGCCGTATGATTTGAATGCCTGGAAACGTGCATGGTGGCGAAAGTATCCGAAATGCACAATGGCAGCTAAGCTGAACATCTTAAAAAGTGTGTGATGGCTATGCCGGCTGATGTAGGCAAACCCACAAGGAAGATAGCCGGTGTCAGAGTAAAGGAATAAAGTTTGGTGATTGCTTTTTTGATGTGTCTAGATTAAATTGAAACTTTTTGGTTAGATGTCAGATACCCACAACAAGCTGCAGTAGCCTACGGGAATAACTATAACCAAAGAAAAAAAATTGCACTTATTTTTAGATCTCAATTATTTTTCTTTTTCTAAGGCAAACTCTAACCCGAAACAATTAAACTAAACACCAAACCCTCAGCCCTATTCATCAGATTTCTCTGCGATATGTAGAATAATATTCTGAGCATTTGCACATGGCGTGAAGTCAGAAATTTCGAAAGTCAGACATTTCGCTTGACACCGCCAGTTGAGGAAAGTGCAAAAAAACACAAAAGCAAGGTGGCCTATTAAAGCAAAGAAAAGTAGCCTACCTTACTAGGCAAATATTTAGACAACACCTTTTTTGAATAAAGACTATTCTAAAACAATTAACTTCCATTTGAGCTATGCTTTGTCAATTGACCATTGCTTGAAATTAAACGAAATATCAAAAGACCTAATTTAAATCATTCTAGCATAGGCAGAAAGTTGAAATAATTAAAAAAACTCAAAACAGCAACGTAAGTCGGATATTTTCAAAATAAATGTGTCTCATGAACGTTATCTTTCAACTGACTTACATTTCTTAATTGCAATTGTAGTGTGGGGAGAGAGTTTACATAATTTTGAAAATTTCAAGAAACTGTGATGTACGCCAGAATTTTTTCACAAAAAAAGTCGCATGAAAAATTATTTTTTAATGGATCCATATTCCGTGATTCTAGCATGGGTACAAAGTGAAAATAATTATAAAAAACTGATGAAACTGTGATGTCCGAACAATTACTTTTCATGTGATCTACATTTCGTGATTCTAACATAGGTACAAAATTGAAATCTTGCTGAAGAACTCATGAAACTGTGCAATCCGCCTGAATTTTTTCACAAAAACATGTCTCATGAACAATTACTTTTCATGTGATCCACATTACGTGATTCTAGCATGGGTACAAAGTTGAAATATGTTTGAAAAACTCATGAAATTGTGAAGTCCGCCAGAATTTTTTCATAAAAACATGTCTCACGAACAATTAGCTTTCATGTGATCCATATTACGTGATTCTAGCATGGGTAAAATGTTGAAATATTTCTGAAAAACTCATGAAAATGTGCAGTCCGCTTGATTTTTTTCAGAAAAGCATGTCTGGAAAAATTTATGCGGACGCCCATGGATGCACTGATTTTGATCTAATTCTTGGGGTAAAAAGAATGGTGGTTCAATTATTTCAAGTCACTTAAAAACGATAAATGCCAAACTTTTCAGTTTCCTTAACCTATATACCAAACGCAGTCATCAAAAAGCTCTAAAATTTTGACGCGTGGTGAACAGCTTAAAAACATGAAAAACCAGTAAAAGAGTGGTTTGATATTCAAGCGCGAGGCTCCGTGCATTTTCCCGGTTTGCCAATGGTTAATCCGGCCCTGATTACGAGGGTTTATAATTTTCACTTGCAAAAAAACATCATGAGTGTAAATTAGAATAAATGAAAACAGAATTGCAAATAAATGCATTTAAAGTTCCAGGTTTGCTGTCGACAAGAATTAATTTAGCTGATGCGAGGCCCCAGCAGAGACGCCGAAACGGGGATGCATGACGAGGGCACTTCCCCCCTGCCTTTTGAAAGGGGTGGCAACAGGTGCCCTTATATAACAGTATCATAAGTAATTTCATGATTTATCATTATCAAGATCGAATTGAAACAAATTTTCTATGGTTTCTTTTGTAATTTTTGGGGTCAGCATTGTTGTTTGACAAAAGCAAGCATAATTGGTAACAATTTTTTGTTTTTTTGTAAGTTTCCATTGCCCTCAACTCATTTACTGCCCTCTTGCCGTACCGCTGTTCCGGCATCCTTGGGCCCCACGAGGCACGAGGTGCGGGTTTTGCTCGGTAACCATCGTTCGTTCGTTGGTGGTCCGTTTGTATTTTCGTTCAATTAACCTATTTAGAAGAATCGTGAGGTGATTTGGCGCATACTAAGTGTTTACGCGAACTTTATTTTTTTCGCTAACCTAATTAAATAACTACCACGTGAGGTAGTTCTTCAAAGGTATGCCGTAGTTTCCTAGTTACTAGTTAGTTCATTTATAAGTTGTTACATGTTAGTTTATACACAAGCTGTGATTCTTTGCAAAATCGATTTGTTCCTTTTCAGTTTGCAATAATTTTCTACAAAATATTTGGCTTTCCTTCAGAAGCGACTTTAAGTAGATTTTATTCAGACGCATTCAGTTTAAAGAAGTTAGTAATCAAAGAAAATGAGAAGCTTAGAGCCATTTCTCATAAAACAACGTTCAACCAACAACAAAGCGCAATTCGTGCTCCGTGAGACAAGCGTAGTTGGTTCAAACACCGAAAGTTTAATCAACCATTTGAAATCAAAGCACAGAATCCACGTAATCCTTCAGAGTGAAGACCACACAACTATTCCGGAACAGGAAGAGATCCGATCACAAATTGTGAAAAAGGAAATGACTCTTTTTGAGGCTACAAAGAAGAGGTCAAATAACCTAAAAAAACTGTTCCACGGGGCTATTTGTCACAAAATTCAGGAACAGACTGAATCATGAAGGTGTGCTTTGATTGTCATACGTCAGTACTATAAACATTATCGAAAAACTGTGCCTAACTTATTCACTAACAAGTTGTGCAGTGACCAACTGTTGTAATTTCACAATGATATTGAGTTTTATCGCTCAAAATCGTATTCATTTCAAAACCCGAAAAAACCTGGGTTTTCCCGGGTTTCTTTTCTCAGCTACCCGGAACCCGGGTTTTAAAATTTTGCCCCGAATTGGAAACACTAGTATGCCTACATACAATGTTTTTCTCACCTTTCCAGTTGCTTTGTAGTTTCTTCCACCATGAATACAAGAGAACTTCACTGCATAGAACTTATGCAGAGGATTAATACTTCGTCTAGTAGTGGTTTTCAACCAGGAGTTGTGGCCCTCAGAGAGTCGTGAACCATTTTTAGGAGGGGTTGCGAGTAGATATTTTATATACACAACCAAAGGCGCAGCCAGGGGGGGTGCTGAAGGGGCTCAAGCACCCCCCTTAGCGATCAGAATATTGATGTTTATTTCTTAGGTTTTCACCAACATTGTACTGTAAGTCGAGATCAGGTGCATTGCAAAATGTTCTTTGGCAGTACCACAGGCGTAGCAACACATTCGTTATCAAACCAAGCGGTTATGAATTTTCGAGATTTGAGAAATATTGAAGCAGCTTTCTTC
>Ga0210059_1000674_pt1 | contig 45979 bp, 27 predicted proteins | sample Ectturendosymbi2_FD_188042 | JGI IMG/M metagenome (GOLD analysis project Ga0210059, IMG submission 188042) | Ecteinascidia turbinata endosymbiont from Florida, USA - Sample 2 (SPAdes) (version 2) | ecosystem: Host-associated > Tunicates > Ascidians > Unclassified | place: Key West, Florida... | reverse complement strand
CCAGTTTTTTCGTGCTTTTTTTAGAACTTTTCTGTTATCTGTTGCAGCATTGATCTTAACATCAAATTTTAGCTGACTGGCTAAGGTCGGGAAATTTTGAAGTTAATTTCGTGAATGCAGTGTGTAATTTGTACCAACCCTGGTGGCGGTTTGTGTCATATGGACCGGTGTTACAAATGACAATACTTGTACAAAGTACTTGGAAAGTGTTTTATAGGCTACATTTATAGGAATATCGTACAGTACTGTGCATGGTACAATCATAATATACGAATACGATACAATACGTATAGGCACACTGGCACATGCATTTTGAGTGCGTGTTTCATTTCCCAAGGTGCAATCTTTCGTAGAAGCGGGCCGCACGGACGTGGAGATTGCTTGACCCCTTTTAGTGCGCCGTGCGCGTCTTTAAGTGCCTTGTTCAAGCGCACAGCAATGATAACACAGGTATGTGCAGGGAGTCAGACCCTCGACCCAGAACCGTAGCTTCTAACCTTTGCATTGCGCCACTGATGTCGCGTATATATTTGCATCAGTGAAGGCGCTTAGTGTAAAGTTTCTTGTCTGGGAGAACACAACATGCAAGGAACATCATCCCCTTGAGTTAAGCAAGGTAACTACAGAATTTGCCTATAACAGCACCTCTAGGAGATTGCATAAAGAACGTTATTGCCGAATTGACGTCATATGCGAATTGAAATGCATGTGAAAGATGCCATCGAGACCGAAAAAAATGTAACGTTATAGGCGAATTGACGTTACAGACGAAGCCGTTATAAACGAATTCAACTGCACAGAACAGATTTACAAGAGGTTTCAGGCCCCATTCGGATTAAACTAAAAAGTTATTTTCAGGGCAAATTTTTTCCGTCCCCCCAGTAAAATGCTTTCCCGTACGCCTATGTACACAATCATGGTGAATAAACTTAATTTGTAGGTTTCATGGGGGGCGATCGCCCCTGTCTTGACCCCCCTGCGGACACCCATGGTTTTGACGTACCACGAGTTCAAAAATGTTTGCTTGAGTTCAGTGTATAAGCACACCCATAAACGTCATTATTTTCGCATTTGCATGTTTAGCAACAATGTTAACCCCTCAAAACTAATAACAAAAATTATGGAAAGCCATTCTGAATCTTATGTGCGCGCGAATAGCTTCAATAAAGTTGTTTCAAGTCGATGTTGATAAATCATGGAATTACTTATGATAACCTACTGTTATGTGAAGGGCACCTGTGCCCCCGTTGTCCCCCCTTCAAAGGTCAGGGGTGAATGATCCCGTAACACACCCCCATTCCGGTGTCCCTGGCAACAATGCTTTTGTTTGGGACCTCGCTTCTCAAAGCGCAAAATCACTAGATATGCTAAATATTTTATTCATTTTCCATCTTGGAGATCTGATAAGGCAGCCTCTTTCTCTAATTTGTTTGTTGCCTCAGGATTTACTTGACCATCCCCGTTATCGTGACATCCGGAAAAGTTTTTTTCTAACCTAGAAGTAATTAAAACGTATTTGAGATCACCAATCCAACAAAAGCACCTAAATAGTTTGGCAAATATGTCCATTGATTCCGCAAGTCGCAGGTGCTTAAACTTGGACAAAATTCTGAGAAACTTTGCTAATGTTAAAGCAGGGTTTATTTAAGGCATTTTAGGGACCCGATTCGGGTCCCCAGAATTTCAAATCGGGTCCCTAGAATCTGAGAAAATTTTCATCGGGTCCCTAAAATAAGAGAAAATCGGGTCCCTAGAATCAGAGAATTTTCATCGGGTCCCTACAGATCCACACCGCGTACCTAACATTTTCCTTAAAGCACAAAAATAATTGTATCTTAGCAAATGCAATTTCCGTATCGTAGACTGCAATAGCGGATCCGGAACTCAAATTCAGGCCCAGGCTCTGGCTCCAATTCCTGACATCTACAGTTTTTGGCTCCAGATCTGGCTCCAACATCCAAAAGCTTACGGCTTCGGCTCCAAAACGATTTGGTCAATTGAAAACTGAAAAACATTGGCTTATTTATGCAATTGTGTTAATACACCAGCATAGATGAGATGTCGCGAAATGATGCGTTTGATGGAAAGTGGAACATGTTAATGTGCAAAAAAATTTGAGAACCCTTGATCTACACACAAAGGAGCATGGGCTTCGGAAATATTTTTTCCAGGGGGGACAATAGTGGGTTTTGCCAGGTGGTGGCAAACGAATTTTCCTGGATTTGGGCCAACAGTGGTGAAATTTAATTTTACTAACTTGAAACTAACAGATAAACATTGTTCTACCAAAACGTTAACAGGAAAATATCAAATTTCAAAATCCAGGGGGCGGCTTGTCACCCTCTTTCGTTTGATGATGTTTTGTAGCTAAGTTATGACATCTTATATTTGCTGGCTGATCATATCTAGCATGTTGTTAATTTCGCTTAAAACATGGTCAGCTGACCTGGAGTACCCGCTGTAGGTACCTGGCCTGAGAGGAGTTATTGGGTGTTACGGAGATGTCCATGGATCGGACATGGTAAGTCTGTGCTGGAGAGGTGAAACTGGGTGGTTTGGCTCCAGACAATGGCGTAACTGACGGGGGGAAGTGGGTTGAGCCACCCCCTGGCAAGCTAAATGTAAAAACTGGGCCCCCTATAGTTGACATTTTGATATTTAGTATTCTTTTATTTGTTGAGTTTGTTGTTTTTGAGTTTGTCGAGGTGTTTTTTTTTAATCTAGTATGGACATCCGCGACATCCAGAGATTCACTATCATTTCTTAACGTTTTTCTGAGTTTTGACTAGTGGGCCCCCTTGAGCTAAGCTTTGCCCCACCTGGATCAAACCTCTAGTTACGCCACTGTCTCCAGACACCCCTAAATTGGCATTGCATCTTCCGGCCTCGCTCTTTCACATCACCCATGATTTCTATCATTATGACTTGATCACCCATGATTTCTGCCATTATGACTTGACGATTCTCCTCAAAAATTTCTGCACACGCCCATGAATGGGGACGCCAAAAAGTTCTTCCAATCGGGGCCCGCACTTGCTAAGGCCGGCCCTGGCTGGGAAGCCCTTTATCCCGACATCAACTCAAACTGTTTTCTAAGAACAGCGAAATAATGTAAATCTAACTAAATCAACGCGGATAACAGGATGGTAAGATTTTTACGAACGCCTTAAGACATCAACATGAAAATTTCGACGTTTTTTGGAAGCTTGCATCTAACAAAAAAACTTTGAAACGCAGCTTATTGAAATTAAGGAATGCCTGTAATAGGGGAAGGTGGGGTACAGTCGACGCTTTTTCGCATTTTCAACCACTGCTACTTTATTTCAAGTTCAAACAAGCTCAAAATTTGTCACACAATAAAGCAACTCTATATACACAATATCATGACAAAACATGAAACAACGCCCTTCAGAAAAAATTTTACAACCAATTTGAAAAGTGTACTTTTTCTGTCGAACGTGCCCATGCATGGGACACACTCGACATGAGCATGGGGTGCACCTGACCGGTCAATAAAAAGTTTGGTTTCATGCATTGCGTAATGTTCACGTGATATCCAATGTAAAATAGGCACTTGCTGACTGCCTCTCTACTTTTTTCACATTCTTATTACCCGCTATCACTGCATGGGAAAACAAATTTGTATGTTACCAAACATAAATGAAACCAATGCAGTATGCTGAAATTCATGCTTTACCATACAAATATAATGTGCCTCTAAGCACATAATCAACCTAAAAATGCTCATATATTAGAATTATTCTGTACTGCATTCCAATATAACCCCTCAAGCTTTACCTTGTTTAGACTGACCTAGCAAAAATGTGTTGAGTCTGCCACATTATTTTGACATACGTGCCCTTTGCCTATCTAAAAAGTAAAACGAAGAACTACCAGATCAACTTAAAAATAATTTAAACTCTGGCATTATCAAATAATGTTTCACTGCCCTGACTACAACGTCACAAAAGCTCAGAACAGAAGATGTTGATGAACGTGGGCAAAACCTAAATCTAAATACAATTTTATAAATTATTTTTGGGTAACATAAGCACAACTTGCTCTGTAACTCGTAACAACGGTGACCTATCAAAGAAAATTTCACTTTAGTACTACGGCTGGTATGAGACTTAATCACCATGGAAACGTTGAAGCCCAACGTTTTCAACATTTGAATAAATCAAAAAAGACGACTGTGCCCCACCTTCCCCTACACTACTATTCTCTACATCAGCGCTTCTCAAACTTTTTGCTTACGTGGCCCTCTATATTGTTAATGTAGACTATGCTTTTATACGCATAAACAAGCACACATTTTTCTAAAGTAACCATTTATTCCTGAATGCAATTCAGTGAGAATCTTGCGCTGAACACAGTCAACCAGTCAGCTTACTACAGTTATTGTTGGATTTTTCACCGTAACTCCGTGGCTCATTAGAAAAAACATGTGGCGTACTAGTAGTGGGCCCACTGGTTGAGGAACATTGCTCTAAATTATGCATGGAGATTATTGTTGCACTGATGCGCATTTGAGAATCTGCGTTTGCATGATTCAAGTACATTCAACCATGCGCTTTACTATGGTAACATGTTATGGACATGGACAAGTGCTTTAAAGTTGCTTCACCGCTACCTGAATCTGAACCATTGCCTTGCTTTATTATACATGAAAGCGCACCTGACAAACGTGAGCATTATGAAAGCCCTTTTGTACCAATACCAAAGGACATGAATTACTTTTGACTGGAGGCGAACCAAATAAATAAAAAGTCTGAAAATCAGCAGTACAAACTGAAAACATTATAATAAATGTTACAAACTATTTTTGTAGTATGTTTGTTTGAGAATGTAGGCTTGTATAGACTGAAAACATAACTGCATGTTGATCTGTACTGTAAAACTGTCTACATTCGTATCGTTAAATTCTATGTTCCTGAACTTATTACCAAGCATAAAGACGCAACTTGTAATCGTACGCATTGCGAAGCGCCATATGGAATCATGCGTTCTCAGCATTATTACGCATAATCTGGTTCGTGTCTAAACGTTCGATGTCACGCGCTCAAGGTTGCCGAAAATTGTTTCTTTTATGGAGTGTTTTCACGTGTACATGTTGTATACCTACTGTACCAGCAAAGTATGTTGGAATTGTGTTAAAACTATTGCTTCACTTATTAAACTCTCTCTATCGTGCAATAAACAATTAGAGTACTTGATCTAAGACAGAGGTGGGGAACCCATTCGCTACCCCGGTCCACATGACATGTGGAATATCGCTGGCGGACCGCAAAAAATAATTTGAGTTTGTTCTAAAATTTTAATTTTCAAGGAAAATAAGGATATGAAAACTATGAGGAGCGGTAATAGACTTCTCTTGACCAACTGTCTAAGTATCTGCTTATCATGGAGTTTCGCTGTGGCGTCATGTTGTGTTGTATCTTACGTAATAAATTTTCTGATGCGGGCTTTAAACGTCCACCGGACCGCAGGTTTCCCACCACTGATCTAAGACAGATGACTTGCTCAATAAGGCTCAGCCAGCCGAGTTTTCGTAAGGCGAAGTTCGTGACCAACTCTTCACAGCTGCGTCAGTAAAACGGTGGTTTGATTTCATCCCCGACCGAGGTCACGCGACATGAAACATCCCACGTTTGGCGGTTTCGTTATGCAACTGACGTATTACCCTGTGATCAGACCTTTCGCTTCCGCTGTGCACGTTGCATGACGAACCAATTACAACTACAGGGCTGAAAAGGGCAGCTACTGATGCAAGCAAGCTACAGTGGCAATTCCTGACTTAACAGCATGATCTCAGACAAAGTGGTCTTTCGCTAACGTAGCGCAAGGCAACATATTGCTCAAACCTACCGAATGTGTGCTTGGGTTTGAACTGACCAAAGATGCACTTTCTCACTCATAAAACTGAACGTTGCAACGTAGCCAAGACAATGCGACAGATAATCAAGTCAAGGTTTTGTGGAAACACGCTCTGGTTCTGCAGTGCATTGGCAATGGCTTACGTACAAATCTTTTAGTGGTTGGAAGATAACAGGAAAGTGAAATTATGAAGATGATACCTGGATGCATGTTTTGCTGAGATCAACAGCATACCGCGGTGCGACTGTCCGATTTAATTGCACGTTCACTGTCTTTTTAATGGTCACCAACTCGCCAGCAACGGATCCGGGGTGGGGCGATCGCCCCCCCTAAAACCTATGAAAGTGACTGTATTCATCATGATTTTTTACAATGCGGAAAACAGCATTCGCGATACACGGCCATTGTGCCGTCCGGGTCATTCCATGTCAAGTCACCCAATTGGCTAAACACTACCCTTTCACAATTTAATGAAATTTGGCATACATTTTGGTTTCAGCCCCCAAACCTCAAATCTAAAATTTTTCAGTGATCGGATGATCGGTTTCCGAGATATGGGGGTTGATTTTTTGAAAATTTTGAGAAAATAAGGGGGGGCGCCCAACTTCAAAGCACCATATCTTTTGAACTAGTGGTCTAATCTGGAAAAGTAAGGTATGTGTGAAAAAGGGATAAAGCCAGGAATTCTAATCTGGCATCATTTTTGTGATTTGGGCAATCTTTGGGGTGATGACCTTTTGACTTATATTTTGACCTTGAGATTGACCCCGTGGATCAAATTATGAAATTTTGATCTCCATCTGTTATCGTAACCCTATTTGTTAGCTACAACATATCAAAAAATGGAACACGTAAAAGTTTTCGTTTTTGAATAATAGCACATTCAAATTAGCATATGCAGACAGTTTTGGTTAATATCACGCAAATAAAATGCAAAATAAGTGTTCAACATGGCATCATTTTACCATGCACAACCTCAATGCCAGGGTTAGGGCTACAGTTTGTTTTCAGGACATCACAGAAGGTCAAATTAACATGGCAAAACTATATTCCCACGGTGAAATGACAATGTTCAAAAGTTATGTACCCAATTCAATATGTGTTACCTACACCATATGACAATATGAGATGTGTATTTTGAGGTATGTAAGGTTGTTAACATGTCAGTAACCCCTGTAACCAGATAAAAAACATCCTACTAGGCAGAGTATTTCGCTGGTAACAGAGGAAGATGTCATAATGTTGGCATTGCAAAGTTAAATTTAAGTACAACATATTAAAACGATTTGTTTCCATCATGAGGAAGAATTGCTTAAGAAGTTTTCATTGCAATAAAAAAATTATAGTGATCCATTTAATATTCATCCAAACAAGCAAAGGACAAAATAATTGTGAGTGCTTTGTAGCTATGAGAAACTGAAAAATCCACCTCCAAATGTATTTCTAGTGAAAAACACTGCAGCACATGTGTGATTAGACTGAATAAGGAAATGAAAGATATGCCAAATACTGCACAAACTAGGTCTACTGAACAAGATGTTGGTGTACTAAACCATGAAAAGGAAGAACTAATGGATACAAGTTCATCCCAACAGGATATCAATGATGTTAGTAATGTCACTGCAAGTTCTCCTGAAAAGGACATTTTGCTTGTAGATGTAAATGTTGCGGTATCAATATTTCATGAAACAGCAGTCAAGCATGGGCACTTGGCTCTATCAACAAAGAAGTCAACGAAGAAATGGAGGTCTAAAAAGGCGGCACAGAAATTGAAATATTTTATTGATAAGACCTATGAAATTGAAGTGAAGTCATCTGCCTCAGCATTAGACGAGAACGACAAAGATTTATGTTTGTTTTGTGCCATGTTGGAAGAACTGCAAGCAATATACAAAGATCCGCTTCTTGTATAGAACATGTTCAAATTTTAAACCAATCCCCTTTCACCACCATAGAAAGAACAATGAAAGAATTTGGTGTCTCAAACCACCTTGTGAAAAAAGCCGAGCATTGAATAAAGAAAAGGGTATTCTATGAGAGTACTCCAGGATTTTTTCACCATGCTTGCCATGCACACCCCCTTTTTCCTATATTCCCAGGAATTATTCGACTGTTTTCATCCTTTTCATAGAATTCAACAAATTTTTGCTTCAGCTTAGGTGACATTGCTTTGCCCTTGTTCTTGGTGCCCTCTTCTAGATTGCCCTTTTCCTTATGCTCTGCTCTTCTTTACTAAGTGGTTCAAGGCAACGAATTGTTGTATTTTTCTTCCTGTGGTGAAGGAGGATTGGGGTTAATATCAGAACACAATCTGTATAAAAAGTGGATCTTTTGATTATTTCTTGCAGTTCTTCCAACATGGCATGAAACAGACATATCTTCTTTGTGGTTCTCATCTAAATCTGAGTCAGATGACTGCAACTGCAATTCAACTTCATAGGTCTTCTCAATACAATGTTTTAATTTCTGCACTGGTTTTAGAAGCTTCTGTTTCCCCATCAACTTCTTCCATTTAATTCTACAAGGAAAATGTCCTTTTAAAAACTAATAGTGACCTTATCAACATCATTGACATCCTGTTGGGGTGAACTTGTATCCATTAGTTCTTCCTTTTCATGTTTTAGTACACAACCATTTGGTTCAGTAGACCCTCCAGTTTGTGCAGCACTTGGCATATCTTTCATTTCTTTATATATTCAGTCTAATTGCACATATGCTGCAGTGTTTTTCACTAAGAATTATATTTGGAGGTGGATTTTTCAGTTTCTCATAGCTACAAAGGACCCACAATTATGTTGTCCTTTGCTTCTTTGGATGAATATTCAATGGATCACTATAATTTCTTTATTGCAATGAAAACTCTTTAAACAATTCTTTCTGATGATGGAAACAAATGGTTTGGATATGGTGTACTTAAATTTAACTTTGCAATGCCAACATTTTGATATCTTCCTCTCTTACCAGTGAAATATTCTGCTCAGCGGGATGTTTTTTTCTGGTTACAGGGGTTGACATCAGTGTAAAAACTTAACTTACTCATCGATACTGACATGTTAACAACTTTGCACACCTTAAAATACACATCTCATATTGTCATATGGTGTAGGTAGCATACATTGAATTGGGTACATAACTTTTGAACATTGTCATTTCACCGTGGGAATATAGTTTTGCCATGTTAATTTGACCTTCTGTGACGTCCTAAAAACAAACTGTAACCCCAACCCTGGCATTGAGGTTGTGCATGGTAAAATGATGCCATTTAGACTTGTTTTGCATTTTATTTGCGCGATATTAACCCAAACTGCCTGCATATGCTAATTTGAATGTGCTATTATTCAAAAACGAAAACTTTTACGTGTTCCATCTTTTGATATGTTGTAGGTAACAAATAGGGCTAGGATATCAGATGGAGGTCAAAATTTTATAATTTGATCCACGGGGTCAATCTCAAGGTCAAAAGGTCATCACCCCAAAATTTAGCCAAATCACAAAAATGATGCCAGATTAGAATTCCTGGCTTTATCCCTTTTTCACAGATACCTTACTTTTCCAAATTAGACCACTAGTTCAAAAGATATGGTGCTTTGAAGTTGGGCGCCCCCTCTCATTTTCTCATAATTTTCAAAAATCAACCCCCCGTATCTCGGAAACCGATCATCTGATCACTGAAAAATTTTAGATTTGAGGTTTGGGGGCTGAAACCAAGATGTATGCCAAATTTCATTAAATTTTGAAAGGGTTTAGAATTGTCCTTTTTTTGGGTGATTTGACATGGAACGACCCGTCCTTTCTTTTGTCACTGCAGTGTTGTGAAGCATACGTCATCTCTCTTGCAATAGTGAATCCGCAACGAGACTTGACTACCAAATAATATTGAAATCGCCCCCCTCGCCTAACGTTACTGGCTGGATCCGCCCCTGCCAGTTGCTGGATGCGTGCAGCAACTCAAGGGATCTTGGGGTGATGAAACCGTAGCAGGTCGTTGCACAACAGTTCTCAGTCTGAGAACCACAAGCAGTAAGTTACTCTTGCATGGTAGAATTGGTCGGCAACAATTGGGTATCGGTTAATGTGGGAAAGATTTCAGTTCGTTGATATCTAATTTCAAAACCGAGATTTCTCACCACGTTAGGTTTAGGTGAAAGCGCGTAAGAAGGAAATTTACGTGTTCAGGGGTCGGCGAGTCGAATGCCAGGAACCTATTCTGCCATAATTAGTACGTCGTCGTATTAGAAGCAGCTTTACTTTGAGCGAGACACACTTCGATTGTGACTAGTATATTGAAGACGATAGCGTAAGACTCACTGTACAGTCAACAGTGTAATAAACATAGTGGCGGCACAGAGAACGATTGATGTGAACAACGACACGGCAAGTTGATGACGACCAGCGGCTGCTTAAAATCAAATATAATAATGCAAAGCGATCTTGGCCAGTAAAGAAGAAACAAAAACGAGAAAAACAAAGGGATGGGCATTCTGTACATAACTACGAGTGCTGTACAGTGCCACCGAGTCTTAGCCTCATGCACATTAAGTTACATCGTCACAATCTTCCCTACACGTCAAGTAGGATATGGAGCAATGTTCAATAGTTGGTTGTAGTGATGATTATTTCGCGGCAAAATCGAGTAGCGATACCGAAGATTTTGATGAGGAAGTCGACCCTCATTCAACGCACGATTCACAGCGTGCAAGTAACTTGCGCTCATTTCCGTTTTCTGACCCGTGACGTCACGCGCCGGCTATCAGGTTAGCAGCGAGTGGTCCCCAACAACACACAAGTGTTTCCGCGTACAGTCGAGCAGCGTTCAGTCTGCTGCGTTGCAACGCGCAGCAACGAGGACGGCGTCAAAACAAGCGAAAGCCCAGGGTTCGGATTTTCCGAACAAGAAGCTTCGGGGCAACAGGCACTTTTGCGATGCGGCCGTTCATGGGTTTAGTGGTAAAGCATCATTTCACAGCAGCCAATTTTTTGACGTGATTGGCGGTGGTACAAGGCACAGGATAATACGTCTGACGATGAAGACGCGACGCTTGCGTTGGAACTTTCGCAAATAAATAAGCTAGTGGGTGGTTAAGATCTGCCTCTCATGGTATGCATCTTGGAAGTATAATGACAGAAAGACCAAACAAATACAAGATGTTGGTAAATCAGAGTTAAACGTCCACCACAATGCATTCGAAAAAAATTGATCAGCTTACTGTTTGCTAACACTTTTGGGCGCAGAAAGCGTCCATGTCAAGTCGGTAATGATGACGAAGCATGCTGCACTGTATGGTTAAAAATAAACCGCTACAACAAAGAAATGCAAATAGTAACGGCTGCATTAGTCCGCAGGTGAATTGGTTTCACCGTCAAGTGCGGTCACGTGACCTACCTGTCGCCGCAAAGTTTTTGTCGTTAATGAGCTGGTCAGCTATGCAAAACAAATAAACACTCGGCCGCACACAAAAAAACCAAAGACTTATTTTAACTAACAAGCATCAGCAACACCCGCTAAGCAAGCGACGTCTGAAACTTTCGCACAAAACAATTGTCTGCGCCCGTTCCGGCCGAAACACGGTGACAAGTAGCTGAAAACTGAGGTGTCGGCCAACAGCATGCCATAGAGGTTAACATCAGAATAGTACTGCCGCTTATCGAAGCATGCAGCGGTGAGTGAGCACAAAATCAGCATGACAATGGTTGTGATAAAACGCGCTTCAGTTCAGAAACGCATTTGTTTATTTACTCGATGGGGTCCCACTGCATCTGGATTTGCAACGCGATAGAAGCAAAGCAAAAATAGCCAACCACACCACAGCAGGTTTCATAAGTGATCGGCAACGTAAACGACAAATCTAACCCCTGCCGCAGCAAAGCAGCTGGCTGGAATCGAGACAAGACTGGTCTGCGTTGAAAAAAAGGAACGTGAAAAATTAAGAGACGTGTGGATCGTTCGGATGACAAGCAAAACGCATTCACGGCAAGAAGTTGCTTCTTGCTGATGAATGAGTGCGTTTCACTTGGCAACTGTTGATTGATATAATAATACACGCTGATCGATTATCCCAAGGTCGCAAACGCACTTCAAATTTAAAAGTCTCTCTGGAATCTTCCTCCGCAAGCTTGAAAACGTCAATGACTATCCATCGCGTTATAGAAGACATACAGTCAGATTTCACAACTTCAAAAGCTTGCCTCTAAGTTCCCGAAATTGACAGTCTGACCAAACGCTCAGCAAAATAGACAAGTTGAAATATCATGTGCAGTGATGAAAAGTTACGCTTACGCATATCTGATTGCTTTACAGCCGAACAGAAGCCTAAAATGCGCGTCAGAAACAACGTAGATGACAACCATAACTGGACGGTAGATATTTACATCAAAAAAGTTCTAAGTGCATCGCTAGTGTACGTATAATCTATCAATCTAACGAAGGCACGTCGCATGACAAGGCTCTCAACACTCTTTATAACACCAAAGTTATAATGCACATTAATCGAAGTAATCAACAGCTAAACGAATTGTTTAGTACGTTATTTATAAACAAGCTTGATCGGCACAAAATGACAATGCAAAGATTTTTGAAGAGGCACTTCTCACAATCTCAAAAAGTCAACGATTTTCATGGAATAGTTGATAACTCAGTAGCAAATTGCCTTCCACAATGCAAAGACATGTTGAAATCAAGTGGTATAATAACAAACGGCCAAGCAGTCGGAAAGCGAATCGTGAAAACGACGGAAGATGGAACCGGCATCAATAACTTTCGCTCTGAGCGGGCTGCTGAGAAAAATAGCATATAGACGTTTCGCGGTAACAAGTATGGCGTCACCCGCGCCATGCAGTGTCGCCCTTCTATAACTGGAACGGAGCATTGGACCTGTCCTGACGGCTTCGCCCGAAATCGACCCGGCAGAAACAATTCGGGGAAAATTAAAAGGCGCCCTCTCCCTGCTCCTGGTAATGCGGCTCGGTGGCGGTGAAATAATCTTCAAGGAATCCCTGAAAAGCCAAAGACAACCGTGTTAGCGCATAACAGCTTGTCATGAGAACACGCTTCTTTTCATTTTAAAACAAAGTCCCAGGCGCTTCAATCAAAAATAGGCGTTTACAGATTGTTTGCATCAGGAGTCTTCGAAATAAAGATTCGCTTGTACAGTATCTCCATAAAAATAGGATTTCCGTTCTGAGGTATACCTCGATTTTGAACTGAATCTAGAAAACCCGTTGTGTTTTGAGCTGAGACCGGCATTCATTACGTCTCTTCATTTCTGACCACTGAAATCTATGTTAAACTTTCATATACTGCAGTTCGAACAAGGTCTTACAAAAAAATTTATGAACTACACTCGCACGCGGAAGGGTGCTTTGAGCAAAATTAGACCATTTTGCTGACAAACACAACAGCACGTGCCCTGGTCACGTACAAGGTACAAGCACAGCATATGCAAGACGCAGGGCAATCGTCAATGAATTTGTAATTTTTGTTACGACTGCCATTACGGCACGAAGATTTCAACTTGTTGAAGCCGAAGCCACAGAATGTAGCAAATTTTCATTACAGCTGGGAGATAAAAGTCCGATCAGGCACTGTCTCCACTGCGGCGATTATCACAAAAACCTTTACAAATTAGATCATTCTTTGTGAGGTAATAAATTTAGGAAAGTCAAACATACTTGTATGCATGCTGAACACAACGTTTACTTTGGAAAACAGGTAACTTGGCAATTTGTAGCAGTCAAGTTTGTGAATATTAGAAAACAAAGCATGCGCAGCAGTAGTACCGTAAACCAGGAGTCTTGCTGTAACCGTAACGCCGGTTACCGGAGGGTGTGGGGCGAAACGTAACCGAATCAATTTTTACAGTAATCTCCTGTATAAGTTCGCAACTTGAATCTGAGCTGTTTATGTGAACTTAGCAGTTGTGCTTTTAACTGCATTAGCAAACAGAGGCTGATCATTAGGGCCAATGTTTGGAGATTGATTGATGCTTTAACTGAAGCTAATTTTCTTTTTAGCAGGGCATATAGTACTTACTTCCATTGTGCTATTCACTTCACAAACAATGCTACGCAAAGCCAAGCGTTTAACTGAGTCACAGAGATTGGAATTTAACTTTAAGTTGAGACAGCCAAATCATCCAACTGATCCAAGTTAACGAAACATCGCAAGACAGTACGCAGTGAGGCTGCTATGAGAAAAGTTTGCGAAGTGGGAAGTTATGCGTAAATGTTCTGCTCTAATGTAGTCTGTGCAAAATTGGAAGTTATGCGAAAATGTTCTGCTCTAATGTCTGAGACACACACAAAAAAGTTCGTGCGTATCGTCTGTTCGGAGATTTACCGAGCTGGATGGTAAAGTATTTCTTTGGATTGATATGATATGCATCGAGCCAACTGCTCCTTCCACCTTCACTAACCATTTTGAAAGCAAACGAAATTGCTGAACAATTATATCAATCGTAAACTTTAGCAACATAATGTTTCGTGTTTACCATTTCTTATGACAAGTTGTCACGTTTGATTTGCTGTGAATAGCAATAAATTGCTGAAAAAGTTGAATCCAGATTTTTTTCATAATTTTGTGCGAACTTATACGAACTTAACTGGGATATTACTGTACCCTTAAAAATAGCTAACGAGACCACTTTCGAACATCTGAGGTAATTGATTTTTGCTTTATCCAGTTCACGCAGAGCCGACGATCTTTTACTCAACGCACAACAGAATCGTGACCGCCTTGTTAAGGAATAACCGCACGCGAATTTGCTATCAGCATTCCGCCATGCCGCAAAGGCTAGAAGAAAATCGTGGCATTAAAAATCAGCTGCAACAGTGTTCCGGCTGAAATCAGGATGGCGAAAAATAAACAAGACCATTCGGTTTTTCGCGTGACGCAGATGATGGAACTACGCACAAATGTGGGAAAAAGATGACCGAAATAACTAAAAAAATTTTTTCAATATTAACACTACGACTAAAACACGAGATATTAGCCCTGTGGTCGTGGCCAGGCGTTTTCGAAGCATGATCTATTCTTCTGACATCCACATAAACTCCAACAAATTTTGTTTCAATTATTGAGTTTCATTTCGCCTGAAGCAAACTAGAGCAAAATGCGACGCGACATCAGGGTCAAGTTGAGAAATGAACTAGTGATCGGTAGGCTTTACATACAAATGCATTGTCAAAGTAGTCGCACAAGGCTCACGATTGTGCAACTGATCTGGACTGAGAAGAGTTCAAGTATGGAAAAAAATTTTGCAGCGTCGCATGTGTCTCTTCCATAAAATTAAACACCACCGGCAGCAGGAATACATGTAAATCTATGCAGCTGAAATCTATGCGGCCGTGCAGGCAATAATTACCAATTTTCGCCAACAGTTCTAGTGGCAAAATTTCGTCAGTCACTAAGGAAAGAGAAATAAACAGGGTTGTCCATGGGACATATTTATCTGTCCCATTCCCATCCCATAGCAAATTTATGCCTGTCCCATCCCATGGGATTCCCATAACATTATTATAATATTAATATGGAATACAATTCAATTAAAATTATTAAATTTATGAAAGTTAAGGTTTAGTATCTACTAAATAGGACTACATGTACAAAGAGACATGCAAAACGACAAAATTTATTGACTTTAAATTCAGAAGTATAGTCGATGACAATTCAGTAACATTCTGACACTCTTCATTCTATTTCTGAGTCTCATGGGAAATAGAAATGTGTGCTGTCCCATCCCATCCCATGGGACGTTTCCCATGGGATTCCCATAGGAATGACATTCCCATGGACAAGCCTGGAAATAAATGCATTGGGACTTATAATAACTCTAGAAAAAGGATGAGCAATGATACATGCCGTGCGCACATTTAAGAGTGAAAAAAATTTGGTTTTGCATGAGCAACAAATAGTGAGCATTGCTTTGAGCCAATCCACGTTGTTCGTCATATTTGACAGCACAGCCCCGCGCTGCTTTCTTCCCGGAATTACGCCAAAAAACGTGAGTTGTTCAAATACACTGTCTTAGGGCAAGCTTCGTAAGTGTTATGTGAGACTGAATAACTTAGTGAGAAGACTTTTAAACTTTCCAGCACAAATCAGAAGCTTTACCATCAGAATATTGGCTATTAAGAAAAGTTAAAAATTCGGCTCTTTTCAATCTTCTGACCATCTCTGATTTGCCCGGAAATGTAAGTTAGCGTTTCTATTTGCACTTCCACGAATCAAGTTTCATATGTTTTAAGAATGGCAGCATAAACGAAGTACGAAGTTGACAACACACACGCAAAGGCATCGAACGGCCCATGACAAAAGAACTGGATGTGGTGAGGCAACAGAAGCAGAAAGCATGTGAAGTACGCGACCAGCTGTGCAACTAGTTCAACAGTTGAGCTTGCTCAGGGTAAAATCTAAAAAACTGGCTTTGTTCACGTAGCACTGCATCGATAGAACAGCAGGAAAAGCAAGTTTACAATAACAACGAACAAACGGTATGTTGGTTTCTGCTTTTATGACCATGTCGAAGCTTTTCAGTGAGAGAAAAAAACGAGCAAATAAACAGACGGACGCGCTGTTAATAAGCGCACTCTGCACAATCACATTCAGTCGGTTGCTTGGCAAACTTCTTTCTGCGTAACGTAACTGCGCTTCTGCAAAGAGCTTATACCGATGCTATGTTTCTGCCGTGACCCCGTGAAATACAAGGAACTAACCTGTATGTATTCAAAGGTAGGCCTCTGATACTCATCTCTGTGCCAGCACTGCAGCATCAGCTCGTATAAGGAGTCTGGGCAAGGCGGGTTCGGTGGGGGTATGGGAGGCTTTGGCATCCTGTAGCCGGCTTCAACACGTTCCAGTACTTCGCGGTTCGGCATTCCTGTAAAAAATCGTTTACGCCTTGAAGTCAAATGCGTTAGAGTGCCGATGAAACTTTCTTTGATCAGCGGGAATGCTTAAAACTTGCTTGACATTTACACAAACAATCACGAAATGTCAAGGATTAAGCAAGCCCTTTTAATAGCACCAGTTTGATTTTCCAATGCACGCTGCACAACAAGCAGCAACACATTAGCCTCGGTTCTTGAGCAGGACTGAACGACCGCTTACATCACACCCACTTAAACTCTTTGCTATCAGTGAAGTCACGTTTTCCCATTCTAATTCCTCCAGAACAGAAACGAACTGACAATTCAAGTTTGCATGTAATCGAAACTAGTATAAGTCATTCAACCCAAAATCGAATTGCTAGGATGACGAACCCGAGAGACCGGAGTGATTTCTTAAGCTAACGTGCACACGTCATCTGCAGAAGCGGCAGCTAAAACATATCGGCAAGGCTAAACAAGAGCAAAATATCTTCATCGAAATTCAAGCACAACGAGAAGAAACTAAAAAAGTTTGACAGGGGCTGGAAGCGCGTGAGCTCGGGCAATTTAGTAGGCAAGAAAATTCGATGCACATGGGTTTCCTCTTGAAGGCGGCGCAGGAACTCATTGCGCTTGTTTGGACCATAATAAAAAGGAAGTCAACGAACGAATAGTGCAGGGCCTTGATTACAATCAGGGTAAGGGTGCTGATAAGGTGGCTAAAACTATTTTTGGTCCGATCATATACCTGCTACAAACATGTTGCACGAAACACTTACTGTTTGTAGTTAACGACGCATTTCCTAAAAAATCAAGCTCTAGCACCGCATACGACCTTATCAAGAGAGTATAAAAACTTGAGGAATTTACATAAAAATTTGCGTACAACTATTTTCAAACAAACGGTGTCGCGATGAAAGCAGCGACTGCTCCACACTGCAAACCACAAGAAGTCGAGGCGTAACGACACTTTTAGACACATGCTGCTCGTTTCGTAATTTGAATTGGTTATGCACAGCGCAGCTGCGGGAATGGGCGGCTTATGTTTCGATTAGGATGACGACGCTTGAGCAGCAAGGTAACTAGTCTGTGAGGTCAATTCGTTAAACCCCTGCCGAAAAACAGACGAAAATCGTTTGTGATGAAAAAGCTTTTAGTATAATTTTACGGCAATTGTTTACAGTAGACAGGGCATTCTGTTCTAGGATAAATGGCGAAATGCTTTTAGATCATCAGCCCAGAATGAGTATTGCAATTTTTAGTAAAATTGTTCTTTTTTGCGTACAAGTCAGCTTTATGGAAACCCTGCTCAGAACACCTCTATGTTTCTAACACTGAATACTAACTATATTTAAAACGCCAGCATGGATAACAGTGACCACGCTTCCTTTCTTGAATATCACTATTTCATCGCGAAGTTCGATAAAACAGCTGAGGAATATGCATTTTAACGCATTTAGCGGTGACATCATGTAAATAAAGAGAAAATGCTGCACCTCATTCAGATCGATATGGAAATCGCGTATCGAGCGGTAAGTTCTCTGTAGTCTATACCACCTTCAGGAGCAGGTTAACAAATGCCAGGGGAGTACAAAAATAATGAAGGGTCGGCTACGTAAATGGAAAACATACCTTTTCCACCAGACCATGGCCAGTGAGCGAAAATGCCCTACAATTTTTTGCTTTTTCATAATTTAGGTAATAAACCATCAACACATTCTGCTGCAAAGCAGAGTCGATCCTTCTTCCCACTGAATCAAACCAAGAGGTTCTCGGCCAACTGGTTTGCTTCCAGGCGAGGTAATGAGGCACCGGGTTGTGTCCGTTCACATTGAAGAATTTCGAGCGCCAACAGGCAAGTGCACGGCAAGAGCCACCCGACACCTGTCCCATTCGTTGCTGCAAAGCGGTTATCAATGGACAATGTCGCGTGATTACTAGTTGCGTCGCAACGCTACGCTTTAGAGCCATTGCGGACGTGGTTCTGCGCAAAAGCTCTCGGGGCAACGGTTTAAAAAGACAGAGAAACATGAGCAGTGGCGCATATGATATCTGATAGCGCAGGATGCTGAATCGATAAATAGAGCAATTTTCTTCGCAACTGCATATCTTCGCTGTGGAATAACGCTGGGAAAAGAGCTCTGATGGTCTGATAAAATCCACAAGCTAATGGCTCGCGATACGCAATTGATAATAATACATCGAATTCTATCGATCTGGTTGAGATCTTTCAGACACGACTGACCTTCTTGACTTGGAGAAAAGAAAACAGGGCAGTAATTTTGCGCGCATCAGTAAAGTAGCGCAATCGCCAAAAACAGTTTCCTGATTTTAGCCACCAATTTGCAAAACCCTTCCGCCAAGCCTAAAATCACGCAGAGCCTCAAAAAAAGCATTTCCAGCACTGACCTGGATACGGAATCCTCCCTTTCGTGACGATCTCCGTGAGCAGAACGCCAAAGCTCCAAATGTCGGACTTTATCGTGAAACGGCCGTGTGTCGCAGCCTCGGGCGCTGTCCACTTGATCGGAAACTTCGCACCTACATGTGATGATTTCATTAGATGCGCTCGATATTTCGCTACACACAAAAAATATGAGCCACGCTCTAAACAAATACGGTGAGCTGTTAACTTCAGCACACCTCTCATCTAAACGGCATTAGGGTTAAAACAAACTGTCTTCGTTTTTTGTTTTTTTTTAATGTGATTCTTTCTCCATTGTTAATGCAAAACGTATTTTTACGGTTTCGCAAGCAAGGGCCATTCGCACCGACTGCAGGCACATGCTAACACTCAACAGCGAGAAGTTTCTGACCTTCCGTACAACGATTAAATTTGCCTTTTAAAGCGGTCAACTCCTCCAGCAGATGGAAGACACAGGCCAGACGCTGTTCTTTCGGCGTACATTTTGAAACAAGTGCTGGAATGAGCGCCAGTACAGGCTCGAACCCACTTTCCCACGAAGACGACATAAAACTTAACCGCCGCACGCCAACAACTAGCAGTGAAACTAATACGTGTCGACCTCAGTGAGACAGCAAGGACCTGTGACTCAGGACACGCGTAATGGAATGAGTGTTTCGGAATCACGTGAGTACACGGCTGGGCCTGGCAGGCTGCGTGGTCGCTGTCATTACCGCTATATACAGACGTTTGATATAAAAACACAAACGTTTCTACGTAAAACAACCACACCCGGGCCAGGGCGTGAATTTAAAGTCTTTGGCCTGACCTTGGTGGGCGTTGTATTCGTCGTCCTCGATCAAACGAGCAAGGCCAAAGTCGGCCACTTTACATATCTGGTTTTTGCCCACCAAGATGTTTGCCGCTCGGACGTCACGATGAATGTAGTTGTTGCGTTCGATGAAGGCCATGCCGGCGGCGATCTGCGAACGACCAAAACACAAGAGTTGCCACGTCAAGCGGGTAAACGTCTTTGCGCATGCGCGGACACAATTTATCGATGCAAAGGTCCTACGAAAATACCGGTCGTTTACGCGTCAAAAAAGAGCGCAGAAAGCTTTTTTTCGTTTTTGTTTTGTACGCATCTGCCTCATCGTAGCCGATAGTCATCAGCACAGACCCGAGACAACACGCAGATAAGTGGCACCTGAGCAGCCATGTCAATTTGGTCGACAAGAGAGGACTGGCGACCAGGCCCGTCCTTGAGGTAGTCCAGCAAGCTTCCGTGACACATGAATTCGGTGACGATGTAGATCGGTTCGCTCGATACCTGCGCGCAAGGCAAAGCATATCGTGCAGGTTGCATGATGAAAAAGCGCTGCTGGCTACAAGTTACTTACGCGGAAATATTCGTTTCATATACGACACGGCAAATACCAGCTGCAAAACATCCAAGTCGTTTATTCTGCACCCTTGCTCACAAACACTAATCGCGGGAGCAAGAAAAAGCTCTTTGAGAAGTGCGCAAAAAAGGTTACCACGGAATGCGTGGCTTGGAGTGATGAGACTTTTCACGTACCACAGCGTAGAGGTTCACAAGCTTCTCGTGTCTCAATGTCTTCATTATTTTAGCTTCTTCCAAGAAAGCTTCGGGAGACATGGTTCCCGGCTTTAAAGTCTTTATAGCAACTTCGGTTGTCCCGTTCCACAATCCTGAAAAGCGATGAATGACGTGATCGCGAGCGCTGACCAAGTAGCACTGCGCTGCAAGACACTTACACAGAAAATAATTCTTTCTCGTATTGAGCAACCTGTCAAAGCAATTCTGTTATGGCGAAAAACGCTTTAAATGTATTTTCTGATGCGTGAGTGCATCACGTGTGATAGCAATGATGAAAAATCACCACGGTCAAAACTTCATTAAAATGTAGTCGAATAATCGAAATGTAGTATATTCCATTGTTTCGAAAAAGAAGTGCAGTGTTCGACGCCCTACTCTGACTTCAGTTTAGGATTTTGTTGATAGTCTGTGAAAATCATATCAAGCGAAATCCGTGCAAAAACATCCTCTTAATTTTTGAAGTTGAATGAGACAGCTTAAGCGTGAGAGCACTGCGAAGCATTCTGGCACTACAACAAATGCCGATGGTGAAGATTCCGAAAACACGAAATAACTGTGGCAAACTGCAACTGTATCAAGGTGGACAAAGTAGATGAGAAAAATCTGCGAAAATCCTCGGAAGACCCATTTGCTCTACAATATTTTACGTCACGTTAAGCAATCTTTCCAATACAGCAACCTATTGCAGACAAAACGCGATCGTACTTTGCATGTTCATGTACTACCAAAACCGCTATTGAAGCACAGAAAGCAACGGGACTGGTAACAGTGACCTAATAGCCACAAAATGGTCTTTTCTCAAAAGCGTCGTCACGCGCGAACTCGCGTTACTTCGGCCACGTAAATTCTCGCAGTTGTCGTGACTCGGAGTCACTTGCCATGGGTTTGTGTTCAAATGCTCGTCCGGAACGGTAAAAAAGCGAACACCAAACTAAGCCTAATTTCTTCTGACGCAGTGCTGTGTGAAATTGATTTTGCACGACTTTACTATAAATTGCCGTTCCGGCCAGACTCATTAGCTAACGTTTTCGGTTTAAACATGAAACGGCAAAGCTCTGTCCGTTGGGACAGACCGTACTTCTAACAGAAAACGCAAATCTGTAAAACAAGAGCTGTAGAGTTCACATTGTTTCGGCACGTAATTCATTACCCTTCATCAGAAATGTTTGCAATGAAAGGGAAAGTGATTAAGTGCACAGTTGCAATTTGGTAATTAACTTGACCTTGCAGCAGCGATTTATAGTTGCGCGTTTTGGTTTAACGACTAAATGGACTCATAGTAGTTATTTAGTTTCGTTTTTGTTGCGTTTCAGAAACCGTGCTTTACGATTGATCGGCAGTTGAGTGAAGTTAGCTGATTCTGTGAACATGTACTGTGCGCTGCTTTCCTTCTTGTGTCCGCAAAGAAATTTCTGTAAGGATTTAAAGAAGCTGCGGAAACGCAGTGTTGCAGAGCTGGTAAGGTGCACAATAGACAAAAGGTTGACTGGTGGGCGTTTGAAGCCTTGTGCGTGCTAGCCTCGCACAACTTCCGAAAATGTTGGCACCCGTAACACAGAATATCACGTTGTCGGGAAAATCTGACATTAAAAGAAAATTTCTATGATTTTGGTCACGACATCGTTGCGCATAAACGACGTGATTGCAAAAAAGCTGGGAGAAGCCAGTTGGAGAACATAATCTATATGCTTTTACAGTACAATGCGACAATTGCTTTTTAAATGATACTGAAAAGGCTAAAAGAGCATTAGCGACATCACACGAAGTCAAGTGTTGTGAAATTCGTTGAAATGCAGAGCAATCGACAAGTCAGTGCAAACGCACCAGTTCGATATTGGATTTAGCTTTTCTCGTTAAAACCTGTGACCTTCGAATGCGCTCATATTGATGAAGTGTCGACGTACCTTTCCATACTTCACCAAACATTCCTGCACCCAGCCTTTTCTGCAGTGACAGCTGCGAACGATCGATCTCCCACACGTCCTTGGCAATGGACAGCGGAGCTGGCGAGTCTTCTATTGGGCATGCCTGAGTCAAGCGGCAGCAGAGGCCATCGGCTTTTTCTAAAAATGCACACAATGCTGAACAGCATGAGACCGGAGGCGTAGGAACAGCGAGGTGTGTATGCTTCTATCCCGCTTACTAGTACATCACACATGCGTCAGCCGTGTGTAGTTTTCCATGATGTCGCGCATACAACAAAGCGTTAAGGCGTTTCCTGCGCTTTAAAATTGAATGGGCAGCGTGCAAGCAGCTAAACTTGAAAACTAGCTCCACGCCAGTGATGAGAGACTGCAAGCCCGCTCTGTTTCCAAGATAAAAGGTACGTGGTTCAAAAAAGAATCGGTTCAGATAAATATGAACCACGAGTATTTTGAACAAAAAATAAATTTCAAATCGTTTAGACCAGAAAAATGGTGAACATTTGTCTCGGCAGAGTACGCGGACGTATTTCGAACAACACAGCGGCTGACACTGAAAAGTGGCGCAATGCAAAAGCCTGAAAAACCGCGCTGCGAGATGACATTTCACAATTCGAAACATCAAATTTTCGAGCTTTACAGAGCCTCGTTCACACAGCGACAAGATTTCAAACCAATCGATCTTAGTATCCCAGTAACAGTAGTTTATACCAAAAGACATCACAAACTAATTTTACCACGATTCGGAAAACAAAGTTGTATACCAGCACTAAACACCATTTAAATACAACTTTTCAAGGATTGTTGAAGACGGTAGACGTTGAGAAGTTGGAAAATCACAACCTTCTGCACTTTGACTCGTTACACACTTCTACTCATTAGGGGGTTGTACAGGCAGCGAAGAAAGAACAAACATCGTTTTTGCTGCAATCTCAGTGAATACACCGCCTCTGTGATTTGTTCAGATCCGTCAATCGCGGTAGAAGTCAACAGTGACATGATACGCGCGAAAGCATTGGCAGCACTTACGTCTGTAATGCTCAACGAGCTCAGTCAGGTCAGCAAACTGCGCACGTGTCGTGATGTAGTAGCCTCCGTTGTCGAGCTGTCGGATTCTGTAATGTTTCACTGTTACGCCTTTTCCAGGATCCTCGTCGGTGATGGACAGAGAGTAAGCTCCTGTTCACGCGAAAGAAACCGACATGAAACTTGCAGGTGTAGTGGATGTGAACCAAGCAACGCTGCACAGGATACGTTTCAAAGACAACGGTCTCATCACACGCGAAAATTCCTACTGCAGGACATGCCAGCAACCGAACGCGCAACTGCAGCATCGAAAATAGCACGGGGAAGTCTACCAATGACAAATAAACACTGCGTCGCGAGACGAGCGTTTGCACTGCAATCAATACAACATCGTCACGAGTGAATCACCTTTATAAATCAAACTGAGATAGGAGGCAAGTTCCTGACAGTCCCAACCCGATTGGAAGGTTTGCTGTAGAATACACCTAAGCAGGGCGATGGCATTAAATTCAGGACAGTGGAACAAAAGTGCTTTTTTTAACAGAAACAAGTCGATCTGTTCAATGGTGGGACAATGTCCTGCAATATGCGGAAAGTACGGCATGGTTACAACGTCTGTGGTCGCAATAAGTCATTGAACCTACTGAAAACAGTGAAACTTCTTTTTCGCATATGTCACGATCACGAATCAATTTGACGGTAGAAGACAAGGTTAGTAGTTTGAGGGGTCATGAAAGTTCTTTACCCAAAACCTCTATCAAACCACTGCAGCCTGCATGGAATCTTATGAATGCTATCACACAAGAAAACCGGGGGCCAAAGAGGGTGCACTGATAGTTACTGAATGGACACCAATTCTGCCTAGGCGTACAAGCAAATTAGTCAGATAGAAAAATGTAAAAGTGCAGTTATCAACCGCCCACCATTTGTCATTTTTTGGTCACACCACTCTCAGGTAAAAAGAAGCGAAACGAGGTCAGAGTATTTTGATTTAGTTTTAATTTAGATTTAAGTCAGTGAGAAGTTATGGTAATAAGATTTTTCAAATTTGTAATTCTTACTGGCAGTACGAATTATACTTTTACACAATAAAGGTCTAGCTGTAAGCCTGTAATCACAACGGGATTTGAAACTTAGCATTCATAAAAATACATCTTAAACTAAAAGTCCAAATAAACAAACAAGGGTGTGTTAGAGAACTGGAGAGAAATGCTGCTGTGATGTACACAACAACAGCAAAGTGTGAACGGGAAAATTTATGGTAGAAAACATGTTTCCATGCTTTCCTTTACCTTACCAACATATAACTGACAGTTGGGGAAAAATATATATGAAAAGAAAATTCTAGAAGATCATCTCTTTAAGTGCAGTGAACTGCTCCACGGAAAAGCAACACCTAAACCTTAAAGGTTAAACTTAATTGAACCGACTCAATATTACCGGGTGAAGTTTCGCTCTCTCGTATCATAAACGTCCCTCGTGGTGTGTGATTTTGTATCAAAGATCTTTCACATTCTTTGCGACTGATTTTTCCAAAGAACCAACTGCAAAACAAATATTAAATTCACCACCGTTATTTCGGAACCAATACCTCGACAGCGTTTTTGTCTTTCCTTCTCTTGTACAAAGTTGCACAATCTTTATTTTCGCAAGTTGAGGCGAGGCGGTTGTTGCAATAACGCTGTTATCCAACTATTAGGAAGAAAAATAGCAGCAAATGCATACAGTTGATACAAAACATTGAAATAAAATTCACTTACTCTTCACTTTCCAAACCACCCATAGGGGCCACGTAATTACTCGGCACATAACCTTCCTGCGAAGAAAATGCAGATCTAGCCAGCCACCAGTCTCCTTCCCTGGCGAAATATATAGGGTATAGTTCAACAAACGTGAGTTGACTTGGTACCAACAAAGCAAGAATTTATCGGGAAGTCATAACATACGTGTTTAGGATAAAAAGTTGATCTCCCTTCTTAAATGTCAGGTCTTCATTGGTTCTGGCATCATAATCATACAAGGCAACGTACTTCAGGGCTCCAGCTGCAAAAAATTGTGATTTGATCTACCTTGATTTATTTCAAGTGATATTTTATTGGTGTTTTTATCCAGTGGGCAGCAAAACTTCAAAGATGAAACTTGCTTGGACATCAGATTCCAAGCTGAACTGACTGAAAAGCACTTGTAGTAAAAGCCAGGGCTATTATTGCAGAACTGGCAATTTTTATATATTTTTTTTCAAAAAGTGACAACCATGCAGTACTAACACCGGAAAAGCGTGACTGTTTTTTGAACTTCAAACTCCTACAATAATTCTTACGTAAGCCAAGAATTTTTCAGTAAAATATTTTTTTTATGTCAAGATAACAAAATAAAGGATCATCTAATTGCATTAAAAACTTGTAAAAACACAACATGTTCAGTTGTTTCAACATATTTGCTTAAAAGTTATGCATAAATAGCAAGTAGATGTAAATGTTAGAAAAACGATTAAAACAAACAAAAACGCTTTGCAAGCAAGCAAAGGAGGCAGTTTACAGTGTTTTAAATAAAAACTTGCTTAAAACCTAGTTGAAATATCCTTGGGATGGCAACACCCTAACTTAAAAGTTAAAATACATTTTGTCCATTGAGTCATTCTGTCTTATATAGTCACCTAATTACAAAAAGAATGCTTTGTATTCCTAAGCACCAATTTCAGTGATGGCAAACAAGTATCATGACAAGGAAAATGCTGCAGTGCAAAACATATTTTTTTCAAACTTTTAGCATAACTCATGAACAACACAAACAAAGTGAAAAACAATCTACAACTAAGGTTGGGAAGGATTTCAACTAGAAATGCTGCATGTCATAAGCTTTAGTGTCTTGTGACATAATTTGACATTAGCATCTTTTGAAGGTTAGCAAGGGGTTGGTTTCTGAAAATTATGACATAAAGCAAGCAATTAGTGTTGATGGCAAAATTTTTGTGTATCCTATAAGCTACCTTGATAACTTGCAATGCAGTGGCACATTGTGACCTGTCACTCATCAACTAACTGCCATACAAGGTTGTTCAAAGACAATGTGAAGTCATTGGATTAAAGCAAAAATTATACCATGCTATGTGAACTGGATAAGGTAGCATAGTTTTAAAGTCTCAATCTAGCCAATACCATTGAATAAACACTATCATTACATTACGCATTTTACATCTCTGAGAAAGCTGCAACAATCTTAATGAAGCAATAATCCTGCTGTGTTAGGGTATAAAATACAAGTTAGGAACAAGTTTTATGCACACTAGATGCCACAACACACTGCATCTATGGAATCTATCGGAAGTTGACCAATTTCAGTAGAAGTGAAAAATGATGATGGCGTCCCCTAAAGCAGGGGTGGGAAAATCCGGAGGGCCACATTGAGAACTTTGTTGCTATCAGGAGACATATTATTTTACCAAGGGGGGTGCAAATATTACACACTGCTACCGGGAGCCCACATATTACACAACAGGCACTTCTGGTTGAGTAAAAATGCGGTTTCAAATGAAACATGTGGAATAAAACTTCGAGAATTCTAATCTTATTGACAAAATTACTTCATCAGACTCAAAATATGCACTATCTACATACATGTGGCTGCCCTGCGCAATGCACAAAAAGCCCTCGTAGTTTGCCCATTCCTGCCCTAGAGATTAAAAATTTTGTTTTTCTTCATACAACATGTTGAACACCTTAACACATTCCACACCAGGTCGTTTGCAAAAAATGCAGAGTCCTGGGCATTCTTTTTGATTAACTTCTCACATCAAAACACCAAATAGTAGTACAAAATAGCGTTTGACATAAGTCCTTCATTAAACAAGATAACCCAAAAGACAAAGGACTTTTGTAACTGCTAAACTGCACGTTGCAGCCTGTGGGGAAAATGAACCAGAAGGCTTATTTACACAGGTTACAAATCTTACCATCTGAGAAAGTTCAACAGGCAATGGTTACTTCCATAAAATCGTAAGCCTTATTATAAATCTAAAGCTATTTAGAAGACACTCAAGACCTAGGTTTTCAATCAGTGCAAACTACCAAAAACAAATATTTAAGCATTTGTTCTCACATGGTGCAGGTGGTTCAGGTTTGTATGCAACAGGTGCACTGAAAGGTGCAGGATACGCGGCATTTGGATTTTGTATAATGGAAGGTGTTTGCACATTATTTGTTATTGTTGGGTGATTTCCATCAGATGTTGATTCATCCTGCCCTTTGCAAGACAAGCATCTGAAGCATCGTCGAAACATCCTAAACAGCTTTCTCAAGACAATACCAACGTCGTTATAACCAACCAAAATAAAATAAGTAAATTTCTAAAATCATCCTGCAATAAGCATAATGTTTCCCGTTATACAAACTTGTACAAGTTTAACTATACATTTTGTATTGGAAATATCACTAGAATCACCTTGAACCACTTTTCATGAAAACAAGCATATGTTGCTTGATTTAAATAAAAAAGACTTACATATATAATTTAAAAGTTGTATGTATACACAACAAATCCATTGTCAAATCAGAATTTATGTTAATGGCACCTCATCATGTGAAAAAAGCACTCTACCAGAAATATGTTATAAACAAACATGCTTTTGTAATGACCATAATGCAAAAAAAGCTTACAGGAGATGGTCCCTTATCGAAGTAGCATTACCAGTTAGGAAAATGCAATTGTGGAAGTCAGTGAAAGAAAGTAGATTAAATCAATGAAAAAAAACTTAAAACAATCTGCTGTAGGCAATGCAGACACAACAAGTGTTTAGTGCATTCCCATGAAACTGCAATATATCCTGACTTTAAAGTTTGTAGAGAACCTTGTACAACATTGAGCTATGAGCTTGCAAGATCAAACATGTTTGTCAAATGGTCAAAATGTGAAGATGGTGGCATGCAACTAAGCACTCACATTATAATTATCACAAAATTTAAATATTTATTGTTCATCCATGTAGTTACTTAAGTCATGTTAGCCCAAAACTAACTACATGACCACTGCAACAAATATAGTTTCAATACTTCAATGCTATTTCCATTTTTAAACATTTTTTATTATTTATAAATGCACAAAATCCTGTCCTACTAAGTTTTTAACACTTTGAGAGCCAACGTACGACATATTCGTACTTCGATTTCGGCCTAAAAAACAGCAGTTTTTGGTTGCCTTATCAACGCTATAGCTCCTCCGTCGATTGCACTAGAGAGCTGTTCAAGGGCTCAAACGGATCATCCAGTCTAGTAGATTGCACTCGAAAAAACATTTTTTTGGTTGGGGGGAGGGGATTTTTTGTGAGTGACGTCATCAGTGAAGTAGTTTTGGGGTCATTTTGGCTTATGTTGCCTGGCCTAGGGGCCAACCGCTAGGCCAAAGTGTTTCGCCAAAGATTTCATTGCAAACTAGGCTCGAGTCTGAGTCTTTTGAGCCTTTGATCGACTTTCTAGCATTTCTGGTTCAAAAGTTATGGTCTAAAATAAACAAATTAATTAATTATCTAATTAGTCAAATTTTTTACTAACTTACAACACAACTTTTGAACCCAAAACCCCAGCAGGTCATCCAAAGTATCAAAAGACTCGGATTGTAGTCTAGTTTCCAGTAAAAACTTAAGCGAAATACTACCACCTAATGGTTGGCGTCCAGGGCCACGCAAAGTGGGCCAAGGTGGCCTAAAAGTCCTCCACTTGCAACGTCACTCACAAAAAAACCTGCATCCTTAAGCAAAAAATTTTTTTTCAAGTGCAGACTAGAAGACTTGCCGCGTCTTTTGAGACTTTTATCAGGTATGTAGAGCATACCGGACCGGAGAAATTCCCGCGCAAAGCCACGTGTGTTTAGGCGTTTTTTTTTCTGAAAATCTCCGAATCCTAAGCATGAAACGAGAAGGAAATTCAGCAAAAAATAGAGAGTGCAAATCTCATGGATGGAATAGCTGTTTAAGTATGACATAAGCACAATCAGCCAAAAATGGGAGAAATAGAGGTTGCAAGGTTCAAAAATTATAGTTCCGTATAACATTTATTATTTTGTATTCTGTTATGGTTCAATCGTCTCATTCCAGCACAGAGTAGCATAGAGTTGACAAATGGCAGTATCTTACCAGCAGGCCTGGCAAGTGATAGTGAGTGACGTGCAGAAACGTTCAAAGTAACTTTGTAACATACATAGTGTAATTAGAACTCCCTAACGCAGTTCTGGTGTGCTATGCAGCAATCATACCCAAACCTACCTATGCTCCCTTTTTGTTGTCTGCTTCCATTTGTTTCCACTTACTTGTGAGCAGGGGTGGATATTAGGGGAGGCAAATGAGAGACATCACCTCTGGCCCCCTCTTTTGAGAATTGCAGTGGGCACCCTTTGAGAGTTCTGCACTTAGTTTTTGCTTGGTTTTGTTTTCAGTCATAGACCAAATGTATTTTGAAATGACCAAAGCAATTAAATCATTTCAGTCATGTTTGAAAAGGTAGGCTAATGAATATTATTTTAGCGAGTTTCAATACTACTATGGGACAAATGACCAACAAACAGGTTTTTGCATTGTTCTGTTAACACCTTGTCTTCCAGGCGATTTCAACTGAAATCAAGCATAAGACTTGTGTCTTTGAAACGGCATAACTCCTGAGCGGTTTGTGCTAGAGAGCTGTTAAAGCCCTCAAAAGACTCGGCAAGTCTTCGAGTCTGCAGTGAAAAAAACGTTTTTTTCGGTTTTGGATTTTTTGTAACGTCATAAGTGGAGTAGTTTTAAGTCTTTTTGGCCCACTTCATCTGGCCTTGGGCCTAAACCGGTAATATTTCACTCAAGTTTTTATTGGAAACTAGACTAAAAATGCGAGTTTTTTGATACTTTGGATGACTTGCTAGGGTTTTGGGTTCATAAGTTGTAACCTAAAAACAACAAAATAATTAATTAATCCCATAATTAGATAATTAATAAGTTTATTTTAGATCATAACTTTTGAACTAGAAACACTAGAAAGTCAATCAAGGGCTCAAAAGACTTAGATTCTAGTAGTGAAATACTTCCATCTAGCAGTTGGGCCCTAGGCCACGTAACATGAGCCAAAATGGCCAAAAACCTACCTCACTTATGACGTTGTTCACAAAAAAACTAAAACCCAAAACCAAACATTTTTTTTCATTGCAGACTCGAAGACTTGCCAAGTTTTTGAGGGTTTGAACAGCTTTCTAGCGCAATCGGCAGCAGAGTTATGCCTGCGCAAAGACACATGCAAACTGCTGGTTAAGCTGAAATTTTACCGGCTGTGAAGGTGTTAACAGAGGAAGTTTTATTCACTGAATTTGACGATAATTCCCAGCTAAGCTGCAACCTACATAGCTACACGATCTGTCTTGTATCACTCTTGACAACTTTTTAAGCACATTCAGCAAAAATCTGCAGCATCATAGCCAAATGTGTAACTTGCACTCATCTTCCCAAAGTATAGATTCTGCGGCAACAAACCTTTTTTCACAAACAAATGCAAACTTTAACTGCAAACCCTAATGAGCCGCAAAACCAGTACGTACTTCCCCTGCTTGAAATATAAATGCTGTTCCCATACACACCAGCAAACCAACATTGATTGAGCTTCAGCAAAGCAGAGCAAACAAACTATTGAAAATGGGTGCGTATGATTATAAGCCCCTTATATTAGATTGACAAGACTTTACTTGCTATACTGACTTTCATCACATTAAGAAGTAAATTTTTGATATACATTCAATGTTAAGATGACCAACTCAATGGACTGTATCTAGTCACCAGAAAGGCGATGTTGAATCTATTAGAAAATTAAATAGGAAATTGATTTCATGCAAGACTATGCATCTTCAGTCCTGTAATCTTATTTAAAAATTAATGCAATGTCTTGTTCCTTGAAATTACTATATAGTAAGTACTTTTGCACTTCCAAGTAGCTGCTGAGACTGTCTGTGATACTTTGCAACTATGAAACAGCCAACAAAATGTTTTACAAGCAGTATCATTATGAAAACATTGTGAAAAAATGTTTTTTTGGGTTGGGTAAAATTATATCCGCCTTGAGTATGTGTATGTTGACACTCATTCTGACCTGACCTATTTCATATAAAATATATGATTCCCTTTCTCAATAAAGAAATCATTCCAAAATGCTATTAAATTTCTTCACAAAATTGCACAAATAAATCAGTAACACTGGGCATGACAGAGTATACTATACTGGATGTGTGCAAGTCAGCAAAATGTAGTCAGCTCAGCTGCTTGCTAGTCTGCCACACAAACAAAATGAAAGTAGTGAGAAAGAATGTTTGCTTATCACAGAACCCATTCTTGATGTGAGTACACATCATTCACTTAAACTTGTGGCGAATGTGAAAGTAGTTCATGCCTATTATACTTGGCCACCACAATCAATTTCTTGTTGCCTTATGTGGTATATATATTAACTGGTAAAATGTTAATCTACATTTAAAACACTGCTAGTTTGGAAACCTTTCATTGCAAAACACTGCAACCAGCTGACATAAAGATGCAGCATTGCAACCAGCTGACGTAAAGATGTCAGATGATCTTCCCTGGTGTTGCCTAAAGTTACAAACTACATGTCAAACAGCTTTCCTCAACATCATTTCTTGAAAATATTTGCAACTTGTTGATCACAACTTTTAACCTGAATAGTGCAACATTTCCTAGACACACAGCAATGTGATATTCCTCAAATTAAACATCAAAACCAATCATTTGATAAATTTATGCAAATTATAATGTACCTATTTATAATTTGCTTAGCAACAGGCTACACACTGTATTAGCAATGCTGACAGCCATTGACGTCACACCCTGAAAGGTCTACTTCCTTGTTGTGTCTGCTGTGGTAAACTCTCAGCACCACCTGCATTTATACCAGTTATAAGTTGCAAACAGAAAACAATCACAAAAATTAAAAGTATTAGTAATGAAAAAATGAGTAACTTCTGCATGTATGTATGAAAAAAACAAGCAATTGCTTAAATATAGAAAATACCTTGCACAATGTTACATACACAATTGCTTAAAACTATGAATATACATTTAAATAGATATATAATCAATCAATACACATATGCCAATAGGAACAAGAAAGAAAGTAACTTGCTTTGTTTTAATGACATTGACAAACACAAGTCACACCCAAACCAAACAATTCTGCCATGGTGACAAAACATGCATAACTAAGAACTATGTAAGATTTTGTAATTGAGGACAACAGAATGCATTTTGAATATAACACTTTTCTGCAATGATTTCAAACAATTTTATATTACCAAACATATATCACTATCTCACAAAAAGTACAAACAGTAATTGAACCAGTGCAGTAACTGACCGAGATGAACAGCAACTTTCAACAAGATGACCACACACCAACACATTGCTAGAATGCTCTTAACTGGCTTAAATTCAGTCACAATTATGATGCATCTATCCCAGGAATACCTCATGTACCAGCATATTGTTTACAGCACAATGTTTACGCAAAACCTTGCATCAATTGAGTTTTCATTGCCCTGATCATGGCTAGCCCACATGAGAAATTCATGGATCAAGAAAATGATATATACAAAGTTCTGCTAACAGATGTCAAATCCACTACAGTACCGTGCTTCTAAAATTGTAACTGAATGCAATATAATTCATTGATACATATATACACTACTAAACCACACCCCTAGCATAGTGCGTAAGTAGAGATATATAACCCACCCCCACCAGTGGTGAACACGCAAACAAAATTATGCACAAAGTGAAACAAACCTCTGACTATGACTACACAAGCCGAGTGGAGCAGTTTTGACACTAGTGATTTATGGTCACGTTACTAAGGGCATGGTTGTATGTTACTTGCAGTTAAGGTTCGGGAGTCGGGATTCAATTGCTTGGATGCATTTAAAGTTGGTTAATACAGAAATGTAAACTTTTTGTCTATACTGAATAGACTGACATACTCAACCCTAAACCTGTATTTACCTTAACACTAAACCTCAAACCTATACATCCTCAACCTAAATCTCTAAACCTGAAAGTAAAGTAAAAACCCTGAAGGCTTGAAAGCTAAACTGCAAATGTCCATTTGCATCGCCAATGAATCAGGAGTTGCCAATCCTTTGTTTCTTTATCTGCCTCAAGTAATTGTTGCACCTCAACCTAATCGCCGCGTATTAAGTTTAAGTAAATGGTGTTGATGCTTCGCACTCCAAATTTGTCCTTGGTCCTCTCTTGACAGCAAACTTAATTTTTCCTCTTGTACATATTCCCATGATTTTTACACTTGAACTTTTCTCTCTTTGTGTGTGTGTGATTTGTTTTTTCTGTGTCACTGCTGGTGTTCTTTTATTTTGCAGGAGCAGCGACAGCGCGTCAGACTCAGCGGCTCACTTCTGGTGGTGGATGAAGTTCGAACACGGGGCTTTCAGAATACCCAACCCCAGGAGCTTTCAGCCTCTCCATTCCAACGATATGATGGCTGCATTGGATGACTCATCCTCATTCTACAACTACTGCAAACATTTGTAGAGCTTGCCAGATGCGAAAGGGTTATGACAACCCGGGCAAAGTTTCATTTTAGCTTGGCTTATACTTTCTCTGCCACGCCCAGATCCTTGCAGATCTCAGCACCTGTTCCACCGAGAGAGACCGGTTGTGACCCAGCACTCTCAGCGCAACTGTGTTGATCTTCTGGCAGCTCTTTCCCACATAGGCTATCCGATTTGATGTATATTTGGCTTGCTGTGCACCTTATTCGACCAGTCAAGGGGCAACGACTCGATAACCTTGCGGTTTTTTTGGTTTCCCGGCATTTTGCAATTGCTATGGTTTCTTTCTCGTCTTTGACATTCTTAACTTTCGCCAAATAAACTCAACTCAATACATGGGAAATCCTGGAAGTGATAAAACAAAAAAAAGACTGCCCTGGCAACTTCTCGGTCATGAACAGTGTTGACACTAAGTCCACAATTGCAACCCAAGAAGCGGTAGAAAAGCATGCCACAATCTGAATAGCATATTGCAGACATTACCCCCAAGACCTGCACGCTACCATCATTATTTTCACCTGATATTATATATAATCAGGGTTACCACACAACTTTCAAAACCAAATGCTATGACATTCCATGACATTTGTTATACTTTTTCCATGCGTGTTTAAGTGATACTTACACCTGCAAACTGGTTTCAGGGTCATTCCACGTCCAGTCGCCCAATGGGCTAAACCCTACCCTTTCAGAATTTAATGAAATTTGGCATACATGTTGGTTTCAGCCCCCAAACCTCAAATCCAAAACTTTTCAGTGATCGGATGATCGGTTTCCGAGATATGGGCGTTAATTTTTTGAAAACTTTGAGAAAATAAGGGGGGAGCCCAACTTCAAAACACCATATCTTTCGAACCAGTGGTCCAATCTGGAAAAGTAAGGTATCTTTGAAAAGAGGATAAAGTCAGGAATTCTAATCTGACATCATTTTTGTGATTTGGGTAAATTTTGGGGTAATGACCTTTTGACCAATATTTTGACCCCATGGATCAAATTATAAAATTCTGGCCACCATCTGATATCGTAGACCTATTTGTTACCTACAACATATCAAAGATGGAATACATAAAATTTTTTTGTTTTTGAGTAACAACAATATAAAATTAGGATATGCAGACAGTTTTGTTTAATAAAATGCAAAGCATGTCATCTAAATGGCATCATTTTACCATGCACAACCTCAATGGTAGGGTTTGGGTTACAGTTTGTTTTTAGGACATCACAGAAGGTCAAATTACCATGGCAAAACTATATTCCCATGGTGACATGACAATGTTCAAAAGTTATGGACCCAATTCAATGTATGCTACCTACACCATATGACAATATGAGATGTGTATTTTGAGATATGTAAGGTTGTTGACATGTCAGTATCGATGAGCAAGTTAAGTTTCTACACTGATGTCAACCCCTGTAACCAGAAAAAAACATCTCACTAACAGAATATTTCACTGGTAAGAGAGGAAGATATGAAAATGTTGGCATTGCAAAGTAAAATTTCAGTACACCGATCATAACTTTTGAACCCGAAACCCCAGCAGGTCATCCAAAGTATAAAAAGACTCAGATTGTAGCCTAGTTTCCAATAAAAACTTCTGCAAAATGCACTACCATCTAACGGTTGGCGCTCAGGGCCAGGCAAAGTGGGCCAAGGTAGCCTAAAAGTCCTCCACTTATGACGTCACTCACAAAAATCCGCATCCCTCAACCACAAAAATTTTTTTCAAGTGCAGACTAGAAGACTTGCCGCATCTTTTGACACTTCAACCAGGTCCGTAACCCGAACAGGAACGAAGTAATTCCCGCACAAAGCCACGTGCGTTTCGATGTTTTTTCCGAAAACCCCCTTTCTCAGCCGCACGCTGAAGTGTTAATGGCATATTTGCAATTTTTTTCTTTGGTGTCTTTTTCACCAAGTGCAAATGTGGCGGCTGGACAAAATGACAGCTAACTTTACCGTAGTGCTCAGTAGCTTGTATCAGGTGACATTTTCATTGTGCGTAACATCATCAATACACATCTCCGACAGGTTTCGTGCATAAATGTGTTGTCAGTGCATGGTAATGGGTGCATCAACAACATTATTATCATTATTTTCTGATTTGGTGTTCAGCTAAAAATTGACTGAAAATATGAATGGAAGTTTAGCTGATTCTAGTTTAGTTGCTGTACTTGAAGTTAACAAAGCACAAAAAAACTTAAATAAGTTCTTTGAAATTAAACTGCCAAAGGTTATGTGGCCATCCCCTACACTTTTAGGTAAGATCCACAGAGTTCCATAGATCCTTGATTAAACGTTTCTGAAAACTTTAACCTTTAGGCTACTGTACAATAAAATAGGCAAGACCAGAATCTAGATTAGTTTAAGCAGATAAGTTAGCTCTTCTGGTGATTTTTATTGTTAGCCGACATTTCGCCCACCTATTTAAGTGGGCTTCCTCAGAGCAATGCTTGATTTGAAGCCTGGTGATTTGAAATCAATGCTTGATTTGAAATCTGGTGGCAAATGCTACGAAAGAACAACATGAGTAGCAAAAAGAACAGCATTTTTCTGAATTAGTTGTTCAACTCATTGATGAAGTGTCAACATAGCAAAATGTTTTTCAGAAAAGGTGTTCCATGGGCCAAAAAAGGTTGAGAACCACTTGTCTAGTCTAATACTGTTAACACTATTGTAACTATTGATAGATACCATTCTTTTTTTAATAAAAATTACCTGCTATAAGATATCCACAACAATCAATACTGAGAAAGCTAGTGGGCTTAAAAATTTTTTTCCGCAGGCCACATGTGGTGGCCCGTGGGACTATAGTTCGACCACACTGATGTATAAACCATATATGTCAGTGTCAATATTTTCTTGCAAGCATGTTATATCCTATCACTTATGCATCCTGTAGCCAGTACTAATAGGGGTGTTCCTTGTGGAACACAAGAAACTAACTTGGATACCACATATTTAATGTATTTGCAAAAAGTTAGCACAATCACTGGGAATCATTCTACATATAAAAAGGTTTGCTACCCCAGCAATTCCTCGTAGTATCTACTACTCATTGATGTTTTTCAGAAAACATGATTTGTTGTCCAACTGATATATAAATATGCTTTACTGTAAAACGTATGTGAAGACGTTGCATGCATTTCAAAACCTTTTAGAATACATCTTTATCACTACATGTGGCTTAGGCAGTACTGTAGTATTTTATAATGCTTAAACCCTGCTTTAAGTCCCATGTGTGCCACTAAAGCAAGATGCCCTGCCACTTTGCAAACTCCATAACTTGCCAACTGATAGACCTAGGGAGCTCTGAAAAACCATCTACGGATTCGGAGAGTCTTCTAGTTTAGATTTTTTTGAAATTTTCATTCCATCTAACTACTCATTTGTTTCCTCACATCTAAATTATAGGATTATTGGTCACATCTAATTATTATTATTATTAGTTACTATGGAAATCATTATGGAATTCTTAGGTCACATCTAATTATTATTATAAAATAATAAAGAATTATTAGTCACACTCACATAGTAAATTATAGGGCCTACTAGTATTACTCATTTGTTTACGCACATCTAAATTATGGAATGATTAGTTGGGGCATTGCTGGAGAAACAGCCTCACAGCCACTAAAGCAAATGCATCAAAAGATAATAAAAATCATTGAATCAAAATCAATATCAAACTGCAGCTTTAACACACCTTCCATAAAATTGTCAATAACAAAAATATATAATATTATAAACAAGAAATTGGTAAATTTTGTTTCAGTATCACAAAGGAAAACTACAGTAGCCTACCCACCATTTTCACGCAGTATTTTTGTAACCTAGATCAATTCAAAAACACAAATATGATACTACTGTAGATCAAGTGATACAAAAAACTATTTTTTGCCTGGATTTAATCTTAAAAAGACCCAGAAGCAACTAAGCTTTACTGGTCCCAAATAACATAAAATCTATTTCATTTCAGTGGTTTGCATGAAATGTATTCAAAAACATCCTCTACAAACGTTTAGACTACTATAATTATGCACATTGGTAAAATTGATAAGCTGCACTTCAATAAAATCAATTGTTTTACATTCTTTGGCTGTTAAATTGTCATATAGCTACAAAACGATACAAAACAATTTAAAGCAGTGGTTCTCAACCTATGGTTTGTGAACCCCAGGGGTTCACGGTAAGATTTTCAGGGGCACTTGGATGGCAGCTGAGTTTTCATGCATTGCTATTTTTTAATATCCTAATATATTAGAGGAAATTGCGTGTCAATTGCAAGCTCTACGTATATTTTGTCTGATTTTACATTGTTGGGCTTTGCCAGCTAACCTGGGGGTTTGGGTTGATTGTTTTATGATTCAGGGGTACTTAATGGGAAAAAGATTGAGAACACCTGATTTAAGAGGTTCTGAAGCATTCGGAAAATTTGTTTTGAAAATATAATACTGAATCCTATTCTGGAATCAAATAAATTTGTCAGATATCATGAATATTAGCTTGGCATTTCATATATGAATGATATTGATTTATATTTAAAAATGAACAATTCTGGTAAAACAAAACAGAAAAGCACATCTACAGCAACTTCTTATCACAATGCAATAAGATAAATGTTTATTTTTATGGTGCTTTTGCATATTTCCTATGCTATCAACAGGGTTGCCAGGTCCAACTGAACAAAAAATGCCAAACCACTTGCAAAAAATGTCAAATCGCTTCAAAAAATGCCAAACAAGCTGGAACAGGATGAATGCTGTTGTTTTGATACTACCAGATGAGTTTTGGTAGAAACACAGTGGTGCTTGTGAACAAGGCACTAATTATAGCATATAAAGCAAGAAACAACTATTGTACTTTAGAAAAACAAGCAGAATATAACTAGAAACACTCTTACTCATTTTTCACCCTTTGATATAGCCTACAAGGTTTTGTCCCTGAAGCCAGAGTTAGAGTAAAATATGCAACCATTTACTTTTGCCTGAAAATGCTGAATAGAAAGTAGGTTGCCTGAAATGCTGGAAACAATAAATCACAGTTCATGAAAACACACATGCGCCTTCATGCCATAGTTTCCAATCACTTGATTCCTGAAACAAGCATTAGACATGTCATAATTCCACAAAATATTAACTACAAAAAGAAAATCTACCAAATCTGCCTGCTCTGGTTGGTATACATTTGTTATCAAAACCTGCTACATTCACATTGTCTTAACTGTTTTCAACCAGGGAAATCTGCTAAGTTGGCATTATCATGGTTTAAACTTATATGAAAATCTTAAAAATGTGGCAGCACTGTTATGTGCACATATTAAAATATTGCTAATGGCTGCACTGATATGCACTTGTTACATGCATACAAGCATGAAGAATACATAACAACACACACTGGTTGGGTCCCCTGTAAAAGGCGGAACTCTGTAAATAGCCGAGCTTGGTTGTGGAGGTTTGATGACATAACCAGAGTGGAAAAAAGTTGCGTTGCAAAAGGAATAAACGGAAAAATGCAAAGGAAAAATATTTTATTATTGCAAATAAATATGCGCTTCCCCAAACATCTAATGCATGGATGTTTGCAATGTTTAAAAATTTTATACATTCACAATTGTTGAATACTATTTTTTTGTCCCTGAACCTACGTGAAACGCAGATAACCAACATTATAAAACTTCAGAATAGACTTCTTTTGCCGTAGTGTAATATCACCTTTAGCAGTAAAATTTTTTTTACTACTGTTTAGTTCTCATTGCTCAACGCAAAATTTCAGTTTTAGCGACTCTGGTTACATTATCAAACCTCCGCCACCAAGCTCCGCTGTTTACAGAGCTCCACCTTTTACAGGGCACCCACACACTGTACAGTAGATCCTTTCTTTAAAAAAAGAAACTTAAATAGTGCACAGCACAACAGCTGACCTGATTTGCATAGACTCTGTTTATTTTCCGAAAACTGCACTGTCTACACTGCTTAAACCACTGTTACTGTACTGTGCAATGTGCCACAGTTTTTGAAGTCTTCTTGCCCAAAAAAGCACCCTGTGACGTCAAAACCGCTTGTTGTACCTTCGAGAATAGGACCATGACAGAACAGAAACGACCTTTGCCCTGAGAAAAAGTTCTATATTATATATCAGCGGTGGCCAAGCCTACTCTACATATGAGCCACATATTGTAAAACCAAAGTTACAAAGAGCCACAGCATAAAAACCTAAAACCACAAATTTATTTGCAATCTTCGCTTTTGTGCGATTATAATTCTTTTTGGAACGACTTGAAAAAGTAATATGTATGGCACGCTAACTACCACAGTAGTCAGTACCATTTTACAATATTGCCTCACTTTTCAATAGAAATAAAAAACAAAATATAATTTTTCGGAAAGCTCAAAGAGCCGCATGGGAAGGTTCAAAGAGCCGCAGTTTGAGTTTGGTCACCCCTGTTCTATATAATTCGACGCCGACAGCAGTAACTGAGCAAAGGTTTTGAAAAATGCCAAACAATGTTTTTTCATGACAACACCATCAAAAAAGGCCAAAAAATGCAAAACTATCTATGACGTACATGCCAAACACCATTTTTTCATGCCAAACAACTTAAAAAAAGGCCAAATTTCTGGAGTTCGGCCTTGAAAATGCTAACCTGGCAACCCTGGCTATCAATCGATGGCAATACTTTGCATAATTAGAAGTGCAAGATCAAAATTATATGTGCAAATCAAGCATCATTACACTTACAGAAAGCACCAATGCATAACCACAACCACATGTCATTTTTTTCAAAAGAAATTATCTCAATAATATCTTCTAAGATTAGCCAGCACCTCGCAATAAATCTTAAGCATAATCCCTTGCAACACACCAGCTGGTTACAATTCACAAGAAAAGGAATTGGAAACGGTGATAGCACCAACAGCTTCGGAATTTAAGATATGTTTTCCTTGCTTTCCCATGTAAATGCATTAGACTAATGCATAGTCTACTCTTTGGTTGATTTCAAAGTCAACTAGAAAATTATCACAAGACTTGCAGTAATTACTCTTTACTGCATCCCAAGTGCACACAGCCAGGCAAATGCTCAGCTTGTTTTTGTTGTTATTCAAGCGGGAGAAAGTTCATTCAACCTCAGCAGTGCTTTGAGGTAATGCAGTTATAAACACATTGCATAACAACTGTACTTCTCACTGTACAGTATTTGCTGTAATTGTATTTGTAAGCTACTGCAGTCTTTGCAAATTGGAATAGACTCAAAGACTGAGCTACACCTAGCTAGTGACCTAACAGGCTAATCTTTTACCTTGGCTTTCATTCAGAATGCAATTCTAGCCACCAGAAAGCTTGGCCACACTGCAGTCCTTGCGTCAAAAATAACCCAACACCACTAAGATATATAATTGTCTTTTAAATTTGTAAAAAACATATTTCCAGTGCGTTTTGCAAGCGCACCAACATGATAAATTGTTGACCAAACACGTCCGTGAAGTATCACAGACGCAGAAAAAAGCGATAATTCTAAACACAAAAATCCCTACAGATCCCTATAAAATGGCGATTTTTCCCGTAGGGATTCCATACTCCCTACAAAAGCATAAAAATCCCTACCGTAGGGATTTTTCCCAACGCGTGGCAACACTCTGACGGCAAACAACCCCACCTAAGCCAGACTGAAAACCGTGGTCCGGGCAGTTGTCGATGAGATATCGTGCGTAACAAGTTTTTCAGGCGTGAAGGGTGTGAAAAAAATTGGCCCGTGAAGTGAGGTTCAGGCGTAAAAGCTTTTCACTGAAATATATTCGGGCGTGAAATTGCTTTCCCAAACGCTCTTGTTAACCAATAGCGTTCATCAAAAAGCAATCTTTGAGCAGCTCCAGTACCAAGTGTGTCATAACTACCAGAGAAGAGCGGACTGTGAAACTTTTCAGTCCAAATCCAATCCTGATCCGCAAAAATTAAATCCGATCCTATGCAAAATTTTTGAAAATCCATGGTCCGATCCAATCCTGAACCGCCCATGTAAAACCATGATGAGGCAAAATAGACACATCCTTTTGGCATTTCCAAAATGTAATATGGCAATGTTTATTTTGACATCAGAGGCAAAAGCATTGCTGAAGTCATTTTGCCATTAGGCAAACCCGATCGGTAGAATTGGTCAAGTGACAAGCATGATAGCCCTGTTGTGATGAGAGAGCCCAAGCAGCAAGTGTGCAGAGCTTCACATTGTGACAGCAAGCAACAATAGAGATCACCCAATGAGATCACTTTATTATTGCTTGTTCACCCCACATGCATATGGGTTTTATTCTTCGTGCACATTCCGTTCATGGTGAATCGCACATTCAACACAATGTCAACTGAGAGGTTGCAACAATATCTCCTTTTCACAACGAACCACACTGATCGCACATTCTTTTTGTGAAGGCTGCATCTGGCATGACCTTCACATCCTGGGCACAGCACCATCGAAAACCCTGGGCGACAAGTGCACAAAGTTTCACACTGTGGCAGCATGCAATAACAGAGATCACCTGACGAGATCACTCTGCTATCGCTTGTTCGTATACGAGTATATGGGTGTTATTCTTCACGCGCATCCCTTTTGTGGTGAATTGTACATTCAACGCAACGTCAACCGAGAGGTTGCAACAATACACTTGGATCAGAGTATGGTCTATGTCACATGACCTAACACTAAACCCAAAACCTAAACCTAAAACGAAAACCCAAAACCAAAACCCAAAACCTAAGCCTAAAACCGAAACCCAAGACCTAAACCCAAGACCTATACCCAAAAACTAAACCCAAAATCTTAACCCAAAACCTTAACCCAAAAGCGAGACCCTAAAACTAAACCCTAAATGTCAACCCTCTAAACCGAAGCCGAAACCCGCACCTTAAACGTTAACACTAAACTTAAACCCGAAACTTTTTGAAAAAGTACACAAAAAACACTTCCAACAAAGGTGTAATCTCTACTAGCTAAGTCAAAGCAGGTGGCTAGACCAGAACCACTGAACACTCGCACAGCAGGCACAGACACCAGTGGCGTACGTATATGGAAATTTTGCAATCCTAATCCAATCCGAAACATTTTCATGAACTCTATATCCAAACCATATCCGAAAAGTGAAAATTATGGACTCCGATATCCAATCCGAATCCCAAACCACTCACTCATTTGCACATTAACCTACAAATTTGGTAGCGTTTATTTTGCCTGATGAGGCAAAAGTTGTGGTTATTTTGCCTTTTGTCAGACACGATTGGTTGAATTGGTCATGTGACAAGGACGATACATAAAAGACAACCGTTGAGGTTTAGGATTAAGGTTATAACATGCAAAAATTTGTGTAGGGTTACCTGCTGGAATCCATGCAGTGACAACTGCTATTGTACTTTTTGTTTCAGCGACAAAGCGAGCACCATAATTTCATGTCCAATGAAACTATTCACCTAAATCACTTTTTATTTTGAAACTCTTTCCAAACAGAATTTCCAGCACTGCTAGGCTTAGAATGAGCAACCTTGCCAATCTCATTAAAATCCAACATCTCACAAGTTTCCATTCCCACTTCAGGTGTAGTTGAACCTACTACAACAACATGGTCAAGATGTTATTACGCTTTTACCATGCTTATCACTATAACTTAGCCTTTAGGTTAAGGCCACTTGTACATAGCTTAGTGAACTGCGCTGTTGAGACAGAAACTCGTGTACTTCGTCCACTGCTGAAAAACTGTTTGGTAATGAATTACATTTTACAATGATCTACTATAAAACATGTTAAACGCCAACATTTTACTATGATCTACATCAGGGGTTCCCAACCTGGGGTAGGCCTACATGTACCACCAGGGGTACATTTGCCTACCTCAGGGGTTACATTAATTGCACAGCCGTATCATATTACGTTTGGGTCATAAAAATAAACTTTACCTTTATGGTTCTAAAAATCTAAAAGTTACAATAAAAATTTAGTAAATTTTTGTTATTTTTCAACCTCAGAAATTTCAAGCGAAGTGGAAGATATTACAACGCTGTAGCTTCATCATAGGCTATACAGTAGTCAAGATAGCAAAAATATTGACCGAAATGACACTATACAAGGGGACAACAAACCTTACAGAAAATACGAACATTCGGAAAGCTGTGCCTGCCTGTCTGGCGTTGCATTGAAATGCCTTGGAATAAACGCATGTGGCGGGCAGTAATACTGGTTAGTGCACTGGAAGTCGCTAAAATTAGACAAAAATTGCCCACAAGTCAATATGTCAATATGCTGGCAGCGTTTTCTCTGACCATAGCCAGGGGCAGGCGCTGGTGGAATCATTGTCGCTCATTATGATCATGGGACAAAGACGCTTCTTTGCAAGGCCGATCAAAAAAGAGGCAAAGGACTTGCCATGCACACCAATGGTTTCAATTGCGACTGGTTGAAAGCAGTAATTGAGGTTGTCAGTGTAATTTCGGCATATTGCAACCTCAGCGTCTGTTACTACAGTGCCTGAATGGCGCTGTTTTTGTGGTAGGACTGAGCAAAGGTGTCTACAACTGTCACATGCCATACTAGGAAGTATTAGATTAGGGTTGGGGGCCCAAGGCAAGGCTGAAAAGGGGGCCCTCTGATGACGTCTTCGTATTCATACATTTGCGGGCCACCCACCAATACGTTCCTGAGACTATATGGCATGACTGACATATCAGAAAATGCAAAAGGAGGACATTCATGATGCACAACTTTAGGAGCATTGAAAGTTGGGAAGACAAAGCTAGTGACGCATAACAATTAAACGGCAGTATCGCCACCCACTTCTCTAGTTTTACAGTTGCTGTCGAGGTCCCCTTTGAAAACAGAGAGCACTTACACATTACAGCTTTTGTTGGGGGTCCATTTGCAAGCACGGCACTTAGGCTGCACATTACACTTACCATTTGGGGCCGTTTAAAAGCGGAGTCCTTACACATTACAGTTGCTACTGGGGGGCCCCTTGAAAGCAGAGTAGCCTATACCCATTGCAGTTGATGTGGGGGCCCCTATGAAAGCAGAGAATACTTGCACATTACAGTTACTATTGGGGGCCCCTTTGAAACAGAGTAGTTACACATTGCAGTTGCAGTTTGGGGCCTCTTTGAAAGCTAAATACCTGTACACTACAATTGCTGTTTGGGCCCTTTGAAAGCAGAGTACTTACACACTACAATTGTTGTTGGGGGGGCGTTTGAAAGCAGAGCATTTACCTTCGAACTGCTTCGGAACATATGATATGAGTAGGTAATACATTTTCACCAAAAAATGCGGAATTTAAAACACATCGAGGGGTCCTTGTAAAGGGGGAGCCCGTGGCAAGTGCCACTCTCGCCTCCTGATACTAGGCTTAGGCCTCTTTACCCAGGGCCCAAAGTCAATACATCAGGCTTCGTCCCATCCCCTGTCAAGCCGATAGGCTCCAAGGTTGAGGGAAATAAATGCGGGTGAATGACCTTTCGAGAATGGAGTTGATGTCTGAATGTCTGGCGAAACGGCCTGCATTTCTAAAGCAGGAGAATCCTTGGAGCCCTACCTTATCAACAGTTTGCCACAGTGGCATTCTGTGCTTACAAAAATTTTGGCAACAGTTCGGAGAGCAATTGCAACACGGAGCACATCAGCGCTGAGTAGGTTTCTAACATTAGCAATTCTGACC
>Ga0210059_1000673_pt1 | contig 45981 bp, 31 predicted proteins | sample Ectturendosymbi2_FD_188042 | JGI IMG/M metagenome (GOLD analysis project Ga0210059, IMG submission 188042) | Ecteinascidia turbinata endosymbiont from Florida, USA - Sample 2 (SPAdes) (version 2) | ecosystem: Host-associated > Tunicates > Ascidians > Unclassified | place: Key West, Florida... | reverse complement strand
ATCTGGAACAAGTCACGTCACTATCATTTTGATTGGGTGTGCGCCGCACACAGAGTATAGGTCCCGGTATTGAAGAATGTGAGAATTACTGGCATTTGAATACGTAAAACTAGTGTTGACAACAAAACAAGTTTTCGTAAAATTAAATCCATGCAGTATGTATTAGTAGACTTATAATAGAAAAAATCATCTAGTTACAGCATTTAAATTTTGTAATTTTACTCTTTGGATGCCCCCTGCCTTGGATGCCCGGGGCCGTCGCCCGTTCGCCACCCCCTCTGCACGCCACTGGTGAAGCTTCCTGAGACTTGCCGTCGAGATTGGCTGACAGCTTTTTGATTAATTGGGCGGACTGAAGTTTAGATAAATGTGCCATTTTTTCGATAGGTAATTAGATTAAATACGCAAATTCACAATCTATCTGAAATTACAAGCCAGATTTTAACAGAAATATGTAGGCACGCTGCACTTTCATGGTCAGTAGTCCAGTAATTTCAAAGGCAAAAGCCATTTATTTAGGAGCCACAGCCAGATCCTTACGGTTTATAATTTTCCTTTCATCAAAAAATATTTGAAGCTATACGCTTAAAATGAACGTAGATAAGCAAAGCATTGACTGTCAAGTGTCTGCTGCACTCTATGCTTACAAGTGTTTGCTTTATCAAACTGATCAACTTGTTTTATCAACAGTATTCTGTTTCCAACTTGAATGTAAACGTCGTAAGGAATGGTGATGGTGCTTCAAGAACAGCCAAATTTATTTGTTCATACAAGTAAAGTCTCTATATTATTAAGCCAATTAATTTTTTTGCATCTCGTTCACATCAGTTTTTTTGTTTTGCTCAAATTGTCCATTCATCTGCTCCTGAGTGGGCCGCTGTTAAATTTTAAAATCCAGTGCGGCCCTCGAGTAAATACGTTTTACACAGACCAGGCGCATAGCCAGAAATTTTGGTAGGAGGGTAGGAGGGGAAAACAACAACCAAAACTCAACATTTGAACATATAAATACCCCTTGTTTTCAAAGCATCATCCATGAAACGTACCTTTGTCTGGCACTTTCTGAACAATTCTGTTCCGATTTAATCGGGCAAAGAAAAAGTCTGCTTTCATTGTATCGACAAGTTATAAAAGTTTGTTTTTAGTAAATTTCCAAGTTTCTACTTTGAATGAAAGTCATCATTTGCTCGAAAAATTTTCTTGCGAAAGCGTTTGTGGAAATCTCGATGCTATAAGTGCAAAATCTGCAGTATGCTTTTTTCAGCCAATATTGCAGTTGAGCAAGGAGTTATCGTGGCCGTCATTATTCATTGCGTTTTTTTATATTTACACGCTTCTGATGTACACCAACACACGTTCAATCGAAGCCGAGTAGCGACTTTGCGTTAAGACACCTATACTCCCGAAGTAGGTCTACAACTTCCGCGCATGTAGACTACGACGTGGATCTTGTCCAGTTCTTGAGTGATTGGTTGACATATGCAACTGAAATTGCAAACGCTGGAATCCCTCAACACGTTTGAAAATGTTTGGGTTTAATGTCATTAACCGCTTTGAAATGCAACTGCGATAGCATTTTTGAACGCTACTTGCACCAAGCCTGCTTCCCATCATAAACGAATAAGCATTTATCTATCTCACTTTTCAGAGTTAACAATAAAATTCACAAATATTTTAAAGATAATTTTTTGATTGGGGAAAGTTACACATGCCCCCTAAACAAACCTGTATATGTTTGACCCACTCAGTCTACGCAAAGTGTGAAAACGTGTTGTGTATTTGCGAAAACGAAGTCACAATCGATCGACGTCTCTGCACTGTCGTTAAGAAATACTTGTCGCTGCAGCTTTCACACAAACGGTTGGTAAGTTGATTTAGCTCTGTGGTTCCCAAATTATGGATCAAGACCCAAAGAAAGGTGGAGAAGGGTCAAAAAATGGGGCCTGCAGAGGTGATCCAAACCGTAGTTGTAGATTTTGAACGTTACCACTGCTTGTCTGCTTCTCTGTGTCTGTCTGTAGCTTAGATACTTGAGAAAAGAGTGGATTGCTGACATTGAACATTGCAACTTGCTGCCAAAAATCATCCACATAACAGTATTTTTTTCATATGTTGTTTGAGGTTTGGGTTGCGAGGTGTTCACCAAACTCAGATTTGTGTCGCGCTCAAAAAAGTTTGGGAACTAAGCGGTTGAAGTGTTTATTCAAATCCATCAGTGTTTAAATAACAAAATCCAACCGACGAGCAAAATTTTCAATTTAGTTTCATTTTGGTCACATGCCCTTTATCAAGAAAACAGATTACAAGCTGTCTGTAAGTAAAAGGCAGTGTCAGTCAGGGGCGTAACGAGGGAGGGGCAAGGGGGGAACAACTCCCCGGTCGCCGAATCACTGCGGGGGCTCCTGAAAACTCCCAACAATATCACAAGTACTTTCTTCAATACAGTACATTTGCTTCCCAAAGACCTCAGGTTCGACCACGGGGGCGCCAAACTTGCTTCTTACCCCGGGCGCCGTCTAACCTCGTTACACCCCTGGTGTCAATGCCCTCAGCACTTAAAAAATTAAAATAAATATTTCTACTTTGTCAGATTTTGCTGCTTTGCTTGCAGCTGCTTGCAGCTTCGATTTGCAGCTGCTTTGCTTCACATTGCAGCTGAATGATGACAAATTTATTGTAGGATATGGTGGCAATTAACATCAGATGAAAGTAGAAACACTTTCAGAATATGTGCAGGTTGGATTTTGATTACTTGACAAAACTGTTTTTTACCCGCCGGCAAGATAGTGGGAGGTCATGGATGCAGTGGCGTAGCCAGCCCAAAAATTTGGGAGGGGCCAAAAAATTTGGGAAGGGCAAAATATGTGATTTTAGGCGAATAACACTATTTTGTTTGGAAAACCGACTCTCGAAGCACAAAATAACTATATTTTCTAAAAATTTGGGGAGGCCGTGGCCCCTCTGGCTCCCCTGGCTACGCCTATGCATGGATGAAACCGTTAAGGCTCCACATATTCGCGATTGAACCGTCACAATAGGTCTACATTTCATCACAATTAAATATCTAGGATGAATCGTATTGCTGCTAAACAGTTTATGGCCTAATTGGATAATAAAAATCCTTTAAAACTGAACTGCTTCAAGGCTTGAGCTTCAAGGCACACAAAATGTATATCAGCGCCATATTCACGCATTTAGTTGTAAGTAAAACTGTACGAAAACAAGAATCTACGATGTTCATTTAAGGCTACGGTTGATGCTGTTGTCAAGAGCACAATATACAGTAATGTGGCATGCCAGATGGGATCGTTTTGAAATGAAGTGGGATGCAGCAAGGAAGCTGGTGCGCCAGAAACAGTTGGGAAAAGTGTTAATCCTTGTTTTACCTGTACTATCAGTTAGTGATTACAAACGCGTATATACAAGTTTGTATTTTATTATCACCAACTTCCACATGGAGCATAAACCTCAGATAATGGTCAGCCATGGCATGAATTCTACAGCATTTACACTACACACAATGTTGATTAACCATGGACAATTGGTAAACCATACTGCTTTGATCAGGTTCGACTAAAAGTAGAAGTAGAAAAGTTTTTTTAAGCAGTTTCGTTGATTTGCACTGATGTGTTTCTTTGGATTACACATCAAAAGCTTGATTAACCTGAAAATTGTTAGTGCTGCTTTCGGAATTCGGGGGTGGCACAATAGCCCTCATTTCCCTCAACCTAGCTACGCGCCTTACCCAGACCTGTTAAACACAGCTGTGTCTTGCATTTTTCCTGCAAAACCGTTGTTACCAGTTGGTAGAAATTCCGCCTTTCACGGCGATACCTGATCAGTGAAGACACAGGCCTGTAACCAGCGTGGGATACCAGGGGGCGAAGAGATTTCTGAGAGAGGCCCAAACTTTTTAAAATATGTCCAATAGTTTTAAACTATGTCCAACACATTTTTGCAGGGGGTCGAAAACTTTTGCAGGGATGGTGGCGCCCCCCTGCGCCCCCTAGTTACGGGACTGGAAGACAACGTGATGTTATAACGAGGACTAGCGTAGCATCACGGAACCTCACCTTCCGAAATTCCAACAATACAGATGAAAGTGTGGTAAGAATATTGACGAAAATTAAAAGTCGATTCTGCACATGTTGATATTTTTAAGAATGATCAGAAATGGAGCATTTCTGAGTAAGTCCGAACAGAAACAACTCAGCCGTGTTGAGTAGTATTTGGTCAGTTAACGCACCTGAATAAAACGAGAGCCTTGATTCATTTGCGTTTATTACACGATGAACATACACCCATGTTAACTCTCATAAATTCAACCAACACACCAACCACCAACGAGGCGAAGTACGTTCATGTTAGGGCAATATATCTACTTTAATGACAATGAGTAAGGTCGGCAGTCAGTCTCTTTCAGTTCATGCCAACTGCCAGTCAGCACCATGATAAGCAGTGCCGGATTAACAATAATAGCAAATGAAGCAATTACTACGAATCCCGCGCTTTTGGGCGCCCCTCGGTCCGTTGTGTTAATTTGTTCTTTATTATATGCAAAGGTGGACGGTAGAATTTAGGTGCCCGAGGTAAACTCTCAGAAAGGGGCCCTATATTTTACACATGCTATACCTGAACATTATTCGCTGAAAGCAACTTAACTTTTTCATTTTGTCTGGGAATTTGTTTCTGCGTGAAAGTCCATTTCACATTGAAATTGGTTTGAAGTCATTTTATTTTCATTTGTTCTCTGTCAACATTTTAAAGGTGTTTAGAGGTCCCTTTTGGCACATTTGCACATAATTTGCGCTTTATTTTTACAAACATATGACTTGCTTCAGAGTCTATTAAATTTGGCTCTAGAACATGCGTGGGCATTTGATTTGACCTCGGGGGTCACTTTCAGAAGGACCCGCTTAGCGGAGGGACGTACCTCTAATTTAATTGTAAAATAAGCAAATGAAACAAAAAGACCAATGATACACAGAAAAGTTTTGCATAGAGATGGACAAAGCGATTACGATGAATAAAGAAGTATGTTTCATTTCACGTAAGCCTCAGCACTAACATGCTGTGGTATATTCGAGGAAATTTCAGATTTGAAGATTTTTCTTGCATGCTCCCGCGGGCCAGTGAAAACGATTTGGGGGCCACATGTGGCTCGTGGGCCGCTAATTGCCCACCCCTGCTCCAGAGTGATTAATAATCTCTTTAACGAAATATTGCAAAAACTAAGTGCGAAACTCGCAAACGGGGGCCTTACGGCATCTCTGGAAAAGGTGGGGACGAGGCGAACGCCTCGTTCGCCTCCCTTAATATCCACCCCTGATTATACGGATATAATTTATTCAATCCAAGAAACCACTATTTTGCTAAATTTGTTATAGTTATAAGCAACTGGTTTCCAATTGAAAGCTTTTACATTAGACTACTGCAATTGGGAACATTTTATACGTATATAATTTTTTATATAATTATACCTATATAATTTTTTCAATCCAAGAAATCACTATTTTGCTATATTTGTTATAAGCAACTAAGCGCTAGTTTCCAATTGAAAGCTTTTACATTAGACTACTGCAATTGGGAACATTTTATACGTATATAATTTTTATATAATTATACCTATATAATTTTTTCAATCCAAGAAACCACTATTTTGCTAAATTTGTTATAAGCAATTAAGCGCAGGTTTTCAATAGAAAGCTTTTACATTAGACTACTGCAATTAGGAAAATTAAAATATACAGTAGTTTACAACATTATGAGACCAGTCGAGCAATGAGGCCAAATTGCAGCAATTTCCAGATAATGCTTGATGGCAATTCCATCACATTGTTCTGTTCTGTAAGCTGTGTTACCTTTTTGGTACTTTGGAAATGATTTGGTCAGTTATACGAAATCTGGGATTTTGCCCAAGACCGGGTACGATTTATCATACTTCTCATTTCTAGTCTCATCTTTCTTTATCATGTTTTATCAAGGTCTCCAGCACAAGTGGTGAACAAGTAAATGACACCGTACAAGCTGTTAATATTAGCTAGGTGCATTGAATTCAAGTGACACAGATATTATTGAAGCAAACCCAACGAAAAAAGATTAAGTGGTACACACAGCCTTTTGAAGGTAAAGTGATCGAAAAATCTAGATCTCTAAGGTTAGATACTGAAGGACTCTGGAAATGAAGATATAATTATTGTAAAATGCTGCCAGATCACCGTCAGAAATGCAAATAAGTCCATGTTACAGGGAAATGATAATTCCGACAGACACAAAAGTTCATTAGCAAAGTTATGGTATATATTCACTAGCACCTTTTGTGAATGACAAATGCCCAGATATGGCAAATAGTGGAAAGATTCATAAAATTTCATGTCTCCATTGGATTTTCTGTTCAAACCTATATTTTTAGGAGTCTATATTGGGTTGTTGAAAAGATCTGATTGGCAGACCTGGATTTAGCATCTATTCACTAGCCATTGTTTGGTGTATTCGAAGTTTTCTTTTACGAACGTGCGAAATGATTTGCGCATGTATTTAACCCTCGTGGTAACCAACTTCAATACAGAATGGTCATTTTCTAAACTAGAAGGTAGAATGAATGATTGATGTGTGCACAATAGAAAACGTCAAGGACTACAAAATAACCCACGATATCACTATGTTGAACAAAGACTCATTTATTAAATTGATCCATATGGCAGCATCGTTGAGAGAGACTCGTGCCGCATACAAATCACTCCACAGCACAACTGATTGAAATCTAGAATAACTCCCAAGTTAGGTACTGTACCACAATCAGATATCTAATTTACAAACACAGCATATTCTTGCGTCACAAAGTTATTCGTGCGTTGCGAACGCCACAGTACTGTACTGGTCACAATCACACTTAAAACAGTTTAGAATGAAAATGTAGGCTATCATTTTTGCAGGTGAAGCTATTAGTTTGGTTACGACAAAAAGTGATTCCATTTATGAAATATAAAATCTAGAAGTAATGATGTATATAATTTTATCAGAAGCTCTCGCGACCCAGAAAAATGGCAAGCCACCCCCACGGGGTCGCAACCCCAGGTTAAAAACCACTATTCTACACCTAGTACCATCTGTTGAATAGAAGTTGGTCTTGTTGGGGTAGTTCAAAAAACTCAGGCTTGTGTTCGTCTTCATCTGCATCATTAATGAAACAGATAACCTAGTTAGGCACCAGTCAAGATTCTGTGCAGCTCTTTGTTTTTTACCAGAGCTATACAAACTGTTCTTTGCATTTTGATTCGTCCCGGAAAAATTTTGCCTGTGTGGTGGACACATTATCGTTTTAGTGTTTTGTACATTCTTACTGCGTAATTCGCAGTGATATTCCATTCGTAGTAGTGTTGTTTGCGAACAGTCCAACAGCTGACACGATAGCGTACAAACCTACATAACCGCAGTTGGTCGCTGTTTCCTGCGGCGCATGCGCTCGCTCAACGCTTTTGTTCGTCGCCATTCTGTATCGAACCTTTCAACGTTACGTTGTTCTGACTTCACGCTCAAGTGCATCGGAGGTTTTGTTGTATATCTCAGTGCTCTTCAACCGTTTTTGTTGTGGTGCACCCTTAAAGATGTTTTGATGAACTCATGCACCCTATTTACTTAAACCCATGCACCCTATTTACTGACACGTCCCACCTAATTGCGCCCATGTCTGTAAGTACCCTGGCGTAAATAAGGAAGTGCTCTACTAGTTCAGTGACTCAGCTACACAATTCAATTGAATAATGGCTCATTGTCTGCTGCTTATGAATCACAAATAATCAACTAATTACAACAATTAGCTTGACATGATCTGATGCTTACCCACTACACTTTAGAATGTGCAAAGTCTAGGTTAAATCCTGAAAGTGATTGGTTGGTTAATGGTTCATTTTTGCTAACAGAAAGTTTTTGTTAAAAGTATCTGTTGTGTGACAAGCTTGTGATGCACCCTTTTGGACCCATTTCGTAGTGGCGCACCCCACGCATATTTTTGATGTACCCTAGAGTGCACCGTGCACACCGTTGAAGAGCGCTGGTATATCTGAATATAATGAATATGATCGAAAGAAGCAATCAATTTAGAGTGCTACTGGAGAGTCTTTAACGGACACAGTGGTGAGAGCCTTTTGTTTCATCTTGCATTGGCTTGGCTACTTCAGGACATCAGGTCTCGCAGTTGGGAGACTGACCTGTGCTCCTGAAACAACTAAGTTGACCCCTCAACCAGTAGGGATCTGTGGTAAATCGTAAAACCGATTACATTCGGCATCGCAACCAACCCAGTATCCTTCACCTGCAATATCATTGTATGAAATTGTGGCTACGGCAATACTTGAAAGGTATCTTGAAAGTAAGTATTAATATGGCTTTTCAATTAAACAATCTAGTTAGGGTTGTTGACAAGAGCAGTTATGGTTAATCGTAGTAGACAGTACTTTTCAACACGCATGAAAATGACTAAATGTACATGTCAGCTTGTGAGGAAATAGTAAATCGCTATATTCATCCGCAGCCTTTTCGCTTCTTAAATGAAACTTAATTTTAAATAATACTCTTTCAGTGCGTGCCGTAGTGGTAAATTAAGCGTGATACTACAGCCAATCAAAGTAGTTTGCTTGTTTTTCCACAAACCTTTACAATGTGCAGCTACATTAGTATCCACTGTTAGACGTACCAAAGCTCTTTAGCAATGTTGTCCATGCACATTATGAATGCGGGCATGCAATTAAATGAATTTAAAGAGTAAGTTGATTTTATATTTTCAGAGACTTAAACAAGTTTCTATGGTTGAAATTAAATTTAAGGAAATAAAAAGCTTTGAATCAAAAAAACGTATTTTAAACAAAATTTCCAGAAGAAGAAATGCCGAAATATTTTCACTGAACAGCGTCATATTTCGTATTTGCTTGTTAGTACAGATACGAGTATGAGTCAGTTGCCACCGATAATTCAGTGATTTTTCATTAATTTTTTACAATTCAGTTTGCGCAAAACATCCATCCCACATCAAAATTTCATCTTTGTCACTAATCTGAAATACGACCAAGATTTGGACTCACAAACAAACGGAATGGTTTGCACATTTTTTCGACTGGACAAACTTGCAAGACAAGCAGCCACCACCAAAGTCAAAGGGTAAAATATTCGATCTACTTGCCGCAAAACCAAAAACTGGCTTAGCCACTGGAGATTTATAACATTGTAGCATGGCATTATTAGGTCAAATTTTAACTATAAACAAATATCCGAAATTGCCTCTGGCATGGTAACCATGTACGATTTCTTCAATGACTACATGCAGTAACCATCTACAAAAATAGTCAACAGTTGATGAAACGAGCAGTTGTGTGTTTACGGGGAGGCGAGCGGGGCGCTTGCCTCGCCCTCCCTCGTTAGAGGCCTCCTCGAGGTGTTTCGCACATAGATTTTCCTCAGTTTTGGTGAAAAACGTATTATCCACTCATATGATATACTCCGAAGCAGATCATATGTAAGTACACTGCTTTCAAAAGGGACCCAATAGCAACTGTAATGTGCAGGTAAACTGCTTTACAATGGGCCCCCAACAGCAACTGCAATGTGCAGGTCCTCTGCTTTGAAAGGAGCCCCCAACAGCCCTTAATGGGCAAGTAGGCTATAGTCTGCTTTTGAAGGGCCCCCAATAGCACCTGCATTGCGTACGTATTCTGCTTTGAAAAGGCCCCCAACAGCAGTGTGTAAGTACTCAACTTTCAAAGGAGACCCCAGTAGCAAATGCAGTGAGTAAGTACTCAGTTTTCAAAGGGCCCCCAACAGCAACTGTAACGTGTAAGTGTTCTGCTTTCAAAAGGAATGCCATCATCAATTGCAATGTGTAAGTACTCTGCTTTCAGCGGGCCCCCACCAACAAATCTAGTGTGTAAATAAGGAAAAGTTTCAAACCAACTTCAATGTCTTTAAAAAACTGTGGGTTAAATTTTGTTCTAAAATTTACTGATAAGATCCTATCAAATAAGGGCACAAATTTATACTAAATGATAATTGTTTCACTGTCAGTGTATGAAGCTTCTTATAATGTAGTGTAGCAATGTTTGCAGAAAGGTATATGATGAATTAATTACTACTTTTGCACATTTTCAAACGTCAAGACAAGATGAGGGGTGCTTTCATTCATCCAGCCTCAAACTTTTCAAAACAGGTCTCAGGTTGACTGCGTTTGTATGTATGCCATGTTCCTGAATGTTGAAAGGATGATATTTAAAACAAATTTACTGTTTTGAATCTGCTTGACTGTTGCCTGTGGCTTCATGGAGTTCCTTAAGGACTTGGCTGTGCACAAATTCAGGAAACCAAGCACTTATCAGGAAAGAAAGTGTGTTGCAAACTTTCTAGTTGATTGATGGTGAATGCAAAGAAATGGAACGCAAAACTAGAGAAATGGGGGACGATTCCAACTTGGTATCGCTTGACGTTTGTGTTGCTACCTGTAGCTTTATCTTCCCAACTTTAACTGTTTTTAAAGTTGTGTATCATGAATACCCTTGTGCATTTTCTGTTATGTCAGTCAGGCCGCAGTCTCAACGTATCCCTAGGCCCCTAGGCCTGAAAACGTCTTATCCTGGTTGGATGAGTATGATAACGTCACCAGAGGGCCCCTTTTCAGCCTTGCCTCGGGCCCGTCCAACCCTAAGTCCCCCACAGGAAACGAGGGATTGCAAAATTTCGTAATCGTGCTTTATGCGTATCAGTGCTTTAGATTTGATAGAACTCCTTTACATTTTTCTATCCAACTTACTCCGAAAATCTGTAGCTAAGTGTATGAAGAACACTTGTTTAATTAAACAGCTAATACATCACTCCCAGGGTAATCTTTTGAATATAATCGTGGATTTCAAAAAGTAATTAGAGACAAACGTTCGGCACTACAACATAAGAAAGGAGTAGAAACAGTTCATGAGCAACATTTTATGGCTCATCCATACGATTTCATGCTTGAGAATGTTCTGAACGACCTATCAAGTTCAGTGGTTCGAATATTTTTCTATTTGCAGACCCTGAGTGCAATAATGTTCCTACGTACTCCAGCAACCATCAATTTGTTTAGTTCAACAAAATACCTTTTTTTAAATCTGAGGTGTTGGGGAAATTCTGATTTCATATTCGGATTCAGCGAACTGGAATCAGCCTAAAAGTTCGATGGATACCTAAATTCAGTGGTTTCCAAACTTGTTCGAGCCGTTGCCCAAATCAAGGTAGCGATTATGTCTTATTGCCCTCAATATTTCGCAGTGATCACTCATAATACAGAGCAACACTGTGGTTATGGTTTCGCGTTAACCCTCGAAGAATCGCACATTACCCCCAGTTTGGGAACCACTACCTTAATTTATGTCACAACTTATTCACTGAAGCGTTAACATGGAAAAATAGACAATAAATTGCGGACCCCTGCTTCACTTCCACGAAACAACAGGATTCTTCGGACACCAGGTTGGAAATCACTTGGCCTCGTGCTTTTCTAAGGAAAAGCTAACCATTCACACAGGTTATTTTTGTGAGGTTCACCTGACCGTTGTAGGAATACGCTAAACACATTTCACGCTATGGTTGAGCTGATGAACAAATCATTTCTTGCTTCACATAATTTTTTAAACGCGCATGCTCCAGTTGACTACAGACCATACTGCCATGTTTACCAACGGTGAGTTTTGCTGTGAAGTGGAACGTGTGCATCTCTGTGGATCAAAGCATTCGAGAAGCACTACATTTTCTAGCCTACCTAATCACTAGGGTAACCAAAAGTCAATAAAGTCAAACATTTTCTTCCTTTTTTAAAGTTTATGAAACGTCCACAAACTAAATTTCACACTCTTACCATGAGCGACGCCCAAGTTATTAGGTCAAAAAAATTAAAATGTATCATTAGGTCAATACCCGCAATATATAGAACGTTGCTAAAATCTCAAAATAGTTTTTGAAAGGTCTGAAAAAATTTCAAAAATAATTCCCCCCAACTTTTTTCTGTTTTTTCCCAAAATCCTTTAATGTTTTGCAGCTCAGAATAATTTAAACACCCTTACTCTTGACTTGTGCAAATAGCCAATTGGTGATAGACCGTGCAACTGGTCCAAACAATTGCTCAGAAACCTTCATATCGGGCAGCACGTTTAAAGGTTTTCAAATAACAACGCGTCTTTTTCCTGCATTCAAATTTTGATGGTGTTTTTAAACTTCGTGAGTATTTTCGGAATTCTTCGGCTCAATATTGAGTATGTACAACTTTGAATTGCATGAAAATTGAATATGACAAAGCTTTTCCAAAATTAAGATGATATGCATATGCATGCGCTTGAAAAGCAAGAGAAACCACGCAAAAAGTTTCAGTAAAAAAAACTAAGAATGATGGCTTAGTCGTTTTTGCATTAGACTTTTCATCAACATTAGAAGAATGTTCTCAGCAGCAAAATATATTTAGTTTAAAATAAAAGCTAATCATTTCGAAATTTTGTTCACTTACGTGCTTTACTTCTAGAAAACATGTATAGTACGTCACGTTGTCAGTGTGTGATTGTGCACCAGTATAAAAATATATTCATGATGTGCACGCACTTTTTTCTGACCAGCTGCTTTTTTGTGGGAACGGGAAGATTTTTTTTTCAACAGCAAAGGGCCAAATTCGAGCAAGACCATGCACTCCTCCAATCCTATATTTCAATGAAACTTACCGAAGGTGGTGCTTTAATACCGCATCTGAATCGGGGAGAACTGATGCAACAAAGAAATAGTTGCTGGATGTTACAACATAAAAGAAGTGTTTATGCACCATTTTAAGCTAAGCAAACACAGAAAGAATGAGAACGCACAGTCACAGTTCATTGTATGAGCAAGAAGTCAGACACAAAGCAACTGGCGCTCTTGAGACACAAAGTACATTTGCTGTTTCAACACTGCATGCAACGACAACAATCACTTCCTTACTGCAGTGCGGTACACAGTGGCAAGAGGTCTCAGCCCCAGCGATACAAACAAACTAATAAAGCTCTTGTTTATGTCAGTCACACATCACATCTTCGTTACGAATTGTTCAGAACTTTTTCAAGTAAAAGCGAAACTACAAAGAAACGCCCAGCAACATAGTTATTATAAAAAACGCGCACCACGACTTTCACAATCACAAGTCAGTGGTACCCACGTAATAATAGCCTTATATTCCTTCAAACGACAAAGTTTTCAAATAATTTGTAAATGTCGAGATTTCATTTCCTTCGTCATAATATCTGGATAATTTGAGGTGTCTGTGGAAATCTATAGCAATAAGATTGTATACAGCAACTTCCATTCGTGATGTTGATGTAAACAGTTAGAAACGCAGTCACAAGCTTTTGCCCACTTTTCGAAAAATTAATAACAGGTAGTTTTGAGGACAGGCACACCAAAAAATGAAATGCTGGTTGCAACATGGCAAATCTAAGCAACTATGCCGAACTTTTTCAGTTGCTTTTACTCACGCTGTGCATAGACCGATATACTGCTGTACGCAATCACGGCATATGTGACTGCGTCTCATATTTTGTGTTCAGGAAGTGGTTGGTACGTGATGTTTCAAACCATCAAATGTAGTCACTATTCGGTGACACGTCAGCCGATAGCATACTTATAAGGTGTTAGAAAACCTAGTGACAAGGTGATAACTTAATTCAGCTATAGAACGGCTGGATATACAAGGTAAAGAAGTCGGGAGAGTTCGAAAAAACACGTTTGGTGGTGCTCCTTTGTCCATTTTTCAGCATTGCCAAACAGGCCTAAATGATATATCATGATACATAAAAGTTTTATGGTTTGCACATACCAACAGTCGGAATAGAACAAAGTGCTCCAAAAGTTTTTTACAAAAGTGTTTTTTTTCTGAAAATGACTGGCCAACATCTACCCACATAGAATTCAAAGCTTCGTTTCTATGGATGGAGGTTGTAATTTATTGCGTAAGCAACACTGAAGCTTGAGATCTTTTCCAGACTTACTTAACATTCATAGGAAAAATACGCATGCTTTCGACTTTGAAAATTAATCCTGTGTCTATCCATCATACTCAACAGATTCCGCAACATTTAAAACACAACTCCTCTGCGATGCTTACAACAAAGTTCAAAAATTCACAAATAAATCTTTCGCAGTTTGTCCAGTGAAGTTACTGCATTGCACTGTGGACACAGTTTCTTGATCGACAGAACTTTCAGCCAACAAGTTCTGCAGTGTACGTGCCAGCACTGGATGGATGTTACCGGGTTCGTGTACGAGTCCTATAGAAAAAAAAGTAGTGGCAAGTCACTTGTTACAAAGCGTAAAAAACCCATATCAAGGCTAAAATGTATTCGTATTCTCAGCCAGGTACTAACTAAATGGGAACGAAAGGAATCAGGTGCTGCTAAAATCTCCAATTTAAAAAACTTTCTTGCAGCAAACAGTGGCACAACTCGCTATCGAGTAATATTGTCCCACTCTCGACAACATACTCCATAACAGCTAATCATTTTTGCAACTATTACGCTGATAAACAAAAATTTGGCCACTTGCAGGTTTAAAAAGTAAGCTAATTTGGAGCATAACACAAATGAACCGTGGTAAGCAGTACGAGAAATTAAATCTCAAATTTCGTATGTGTTTATCGCCAGTGGCTAATGCAGGTTTGATAACAAATGGGGAAATGAGGACAACGCTTTGTACAGAGAAGCAAATCTTCTGTAAACACTTAAAGTATCATTTTCGCGTCCCACAGCATGTCAAATTGGAGCAAGAAAAATTTCCTGCGGACCGTTCTCCCATTTACTCCATAAGCACGTTTCTCAACGCTTCTTCCTTGGGCAAAAAGTGTAGAAAACATTTAGCTATCTTCATTGTTTTTTAAAAAGAATTCATTGAAAGCAATAATAGCTCGGTTTATAATAAGACCTATTAGAGTTAGATGTAAAATTGTAGCTCCTACTGCCGAAAGTGTTTAAAGTTTATAGTTTATGGAATAAGAACATTTTCTTTTTCCAAAGACCACAAACATTTCTGTAAAAATTAATAGTTGTTCCCGTAATCCAAAATGTTGTCCGCAGACAAAGTTATCCATGTGGCCAAGCTTTTGAAGGAACACTATCAAAGTTTCTATTGTTTTTTCAAACAGAGAACTTGGACTGCATGCTCTTGTTTTTTCGTACGATTACAGAAATTATTTTTTTGTATTGTTCAAAGATTTGGTTTCTTTGAGTTCTAAAACGAAACTTCATTGGGTATTTGATATTGGGCTTGCTGGACTGCTAGTCAACCAAGCGTAGTGGCATAAGTTAGGTTTTTCTGCCACATTGCAAAGGTTTGCGCGTAAAGTTTGCGCCTAAAAGTCGATCAACCCTGGAAATGTTAGGATCCCTGTTTGTGCCATCGTAGTTTTCACTGCATGAAATGAAAGACATTTTAGTGTGGTAAAAGGAGGTCAAAGTGCTATTTTTTACAATGAAATAACCATCACGTGCATGATTATCAGTCAAGCTCTGTGACTTTTGACGCTTTATTTGTTAAACCCAGTAAACACATGAAACCCAAGCCTCTTAAGTGGTCAAGTAGATTCTAATGTCAATCAGTGCAACGCTAAGGTAAAAAACCACCTCAACGCAGTAACTGCAAAAATCGTAAACATAGGTGTAAAATTGTAGTGCCGGGTGAACGACAGTTGTAAAGAATGTTGCAGATCTCCTCGTGGTAGCAGACGTGATGCACATACTGACATGTGACACCAATTTAGGCTGAGTGTTTGGAATATTTGTCAATAAGCTTGGATCAATATGAACGTTATGCAATAAGAACGTTATTTTACCATGCATATCATGCACCGCGTTGCTCTCTTTTCTTTCAAACGGCCTGTTGAATTCGGTTCTGCTTGATTCCGATCGTCTTGCTTGGTTTCGCTTATTTCTAAACGTTCCCGAACTTTGCTGTTGGACAAAGGTTTATTTTCATTTTTTATTTCTATTTTATTTGCTTGTTGTAGAAAACCAAGCTGAGTTATCGAGGAAAGTTTGCTCCAACACGTGGATGCCTTAGAGCAGGGGTTACCAACATGGTGGCCGCGGGCACCAGGTCATCCGCGGGCCTGTTTTTAAAATAACATTAGCATGATCAATGTCTTCACAACGAATATCAATACGAAAATAATAAAAGGTAAATTGAGCAAAATTTTTATTTCAGAAGTGTGTATCAAACTAGTAGCCATTCGCACTAATCGGTACACAAAAAGTAACTCGCAATTTCAAACAGGTTGGTGACCCCTTCCTTAGAGTATATGCAAACCGCTCTTAAAAATCAATCGTGATAAAAGCCTTTGCGAAATTGAAATCACCACCTAAAATGTAACTATGAAATCACCACCTAAAATGTAGAACTTTGGAAAACATTATGACATAAAAGGGTTTATTATAAAAAATCGGACCCCCTTGATTTAGAAATGTCATGGTATGCAGAGGAAGGAAAGCGCAATAACAAAACTCGGGAAGAAGAAAACGAAATTTAATCCAAAATCTAAAAGTCATCCTTCCGACCACTGCTTCTTAAATGGGCCGGAGAATGATTTAGGAAATTGATGAAAATGACGACAAACAAATCTACTGAGAACGGTCAAAAGTTTTGTTTTTTTGGGGAGATTACATAATAGTTTTTAAAATAATATCTAAACACTTTAAGGCAGAATACAACAAAAAATTGTGGAAGAACATCTGAAAGTTTTTGTGGAAGAACACCTTTTATTTTGCTTACATAAACTTTGAAATTTATTGAGAAATTTGTTAACAAACGTAGCTTTCTTTTTTACAGCGTACCACAGCGTAGTTCATAAATACTGTATCAAGGCAGGCTACTCACTTTGACACGCCAGTCAAATGTTTCTTCGAACCATTAAATTCTGTACAATAAGTTTCGAGATCTTCTTCAGTAAACTGTGCCGGACCGAAAGATTGGCTGCCATCTGGTTCGACCTCAAGAAACTGCAAGATAGAAGACACCATTGTTCCGCATCAAACGCCTGAGGATTTTTACCTATTTTGGGAGTTTTATCATTATAAGTAACTCTAAGGTGAACGAAACGAGTCATTTTCTGTAGGCTATACGGTTGCAGTGTTCTTGAATAGGGGTGAAGCTAAAAGTAATAGTTGTCATGGACAACCATCACTATTAAACAATAGTGCGAAAATAATACCTTGTAAATTCTTATTTGCAAAAGAGAAACTAGTTTCAAGATTTTCGCACATCAGGGAGTTTGGAAATATTTATGTTCATTCTAAATTTGCTTTTATTGCAAATAAAGCAGATTTTGGCAAACAATAATCTTTCTTCAAAAAATGTACTCAAAATGAAGTTGCGAGTACTCAAAATTACTTTTTAACAAACTAATGCGTTTTCATGGTGGCGCTATTCGCCTGTTCGGACGTTGCAGATTTAAACATCAGACGACTGTTTCATCGAAAGGTCACTAATCATCTTTCAACTGACCTGACCACCACCGGATGACGAAGCATGAATGAGCTGAAAACCAGTAGAGCTTGACAAAGTTTGTGTACTGAGGATGGCGTTGGCACGTAAGCGCGATTGACTGTTTATTTCGTACTCAGAACCGCAGCTTCTGTTGCTTTTTTCTTCATCGTTAGATTCAGCTGCACTTCCGCTGCGTGGAGGTTGAAGGTCATTTCCCGATTCGACGTCTATTATTTCGTCTTCATCCTCGATGTGTTGAGACAAGTTCCTTTTCTGACCAGAGTAAAAAACTGGGTTTTAGTCATCTGCTTGATACTTTCGGGTGGTTTTTTCAGGCCTGCTGTCAGGGTGAGAAGCAAAAGGCCGACCACCGATTAAGCCTCAGCCAAAAACGTGTTCTTCCGTTAGCGGTGGCATAAATAATGCCGATATTGCATGATTAATACCAATCAATACACAGATACTGTATCTTGGAAAACACATTTTCTTAAACAAACTTGTTGTATATGATTTGTGCAGCAAAATGGCATTATTTCTGAAAGCGGTACAACGCCGTTTCAGTGAACAAAATACCACTTAAAATAAGAGGGAAAGTTTCTATTGTTTGATCACAGAATCCATTGCTCTGAAAAGTGAAGGTGAATTGAGTCTAATTAACTGAAAAACCAGCTGGAATCGGAATTGATGTATTCAATTTTATCTTGCTTACAATGTATCCTAATCCTTGGAAACATATATATTATATTTTCAAAAAAAACATTCTTTGCTACCTGCTTTTTCAAATGCGTTAAATTTATTACCTGACGGAGGCATTCTCCAATATGGTCGTTCAACGACACGAATGTCCCACTTAGTCGCAGCGAGCAAACCGGGCAACGAGGTGATGTCATGCCGTTGAACTCCACACATCCCTGCGCTCCCGAAGAGCAGAAATCCTTTTCTTGGCCACCAAGCGACGTGTGGCAAGCTTCGGTGGAAAAATTCTGGAGTCGTTGGCCGATCCTCGCGTTCATGCGGTCAGTTCGGTTGCATTGGATTTTTCGGTATGTCTGCCGGACGGAAATTGCTGCAATGACTGAGCACGTCTAGCTTGTATCGCACGAGTTAATCCGGGAAAACAAACTGGAAACTTGTAACAAAAATAACGGCCGAAGCAAATTAAGCAACGGGCGTGATTCAGACGTTTTGTTACATGACTAACAGTGAAAAGTTTGCTTTATGTAGTTTACTTTAAGTGGTTTGGTCATTAGTTTTGTCCTAAATCCGACGTCACAAAGAAAACAAATAGGTAGGGTGAACACGAAGCACACATTTTTAGTTGCAACACGTTTTGGCTGTGGTATTTGCCATTTGCCTTTTCGAGGTTCATTGATCACATGCTTATTCAGAAAGGGTGAACGTAGTTGTTAATGAGAGTATTATTAAGGTTTAGTGATTGAATCACTTGGCTCGACTCTGTCAGAGTGCAGTACTTCGAATTAGTCTATGCGCAAGCTTTTGTTTTTTCATCTTCCTGCCGTGTTGACGTTTGATTCGGAAAAATGTACGGAGCTTCAAAGTGAAACGTGGGAGACCAGGATACGAATTAACATTGCGTAAAAAGGATCGTATAGCGTAAAAAATAAGAAGACTTTCCATGTAGGACAGAAAAAAATGAAAAATATTCGATTTTTGACAGTAAGGCGAAATGTTTCAGAGTGCAGATTAGACATTGGAATACATATTGACCAGGATTTTTTTAAGGAAAATGTTAGGTACCCAGTATGGACCAGTAGGGACCCGATTTCTGTGATTCTAGGGACCTCATTTTCTCTGATTCTAGGGACCTGATGATAATTTTCTCTGATTCTAGGGACCCGACTTTCAATTCTAGGGACCCGAATCGGGTCCCTGAAACACCTTAAAAAACCCTGCATATTGGCTAATATTGTGATACCGGCAGTGACATAGTGTAAGAGTCAAGCTCTCCAAAGTTTGAGTGTTTTGTAAAATAGTTGGATTGATGACTCTTATTTATTCGTTCTGCCAGTTATGCACACCGAAAGTAAGGTCTTTCCCAAAGCTGTAAAAGCATGGCGTTTCCATTTTTTGGAATTTTTCCTTCTCTTTGGGAAGAATTTTGTCCCCCTAGTGCACTACGAATAACGCTTTTGTCTCCTCTTCTCCACTGTGACCACTCTGGTTATCACCGAGGCGTGAATCTTGAAAATAATTGGGTATTTTTTCTGACCATGAAAACAGTTGTTTTCCGAAAAGTCCAATACGATAACAACCAAATTATTGTTTTTATGCATTGTTGTTTCTTATATTACTTTTCAAGACCCAAATTTCACCCTATTTTTAAGCCATCAACTTATTGCAAATCCTCTTGCAGGTTTCATACGTGAACTGTGGATTGCGTTGAGGAACTCGGTGGCTGATTAATCCAGTAACACCATTCAAGACAGGTGAAGAGTGTGAATCAGTCAGCAAATCAAACTCTTCACCTGTGTGAAGACTGGTTACTTGAAGCTGGTCGTGTGAGTGGGGACATACTCTATAAACAGAATGCTGTTCGTGCGCAATTGCATTTGAGCGCGTAGTGCAGTGTACACCACAAGGACAAGTCATACTGACCACAGCTATGCAAACGGGTATCGAACTCCATAGTGCAGATGAAACAATCAGTCGAACACCAACACGGAAACTATGGTTTATGAAGTAAACGGCATTTTACTGTACAGTTACTTCCTAAAACTTGAATCTGCAGCACTACCATTTTGCTTTTAGAGCAATTATTATGGAGTCTATGAACAGATTTTTTATAGATTCTGACAGGCTGGATGCATCTTTCCACACAATACGAATCCAAGTCGACAAAAAGTTTTTTTGAGGACTAAATTCAGAAGTAATAGCATATTGCCCACCGTCAATTAGACAAAGCGATTGTTATCATGGCACACTACAGAAACCTACCAGATACATTCCAAAATAGAAAAACATTTAGGTTAATAGGTTGACATAAAAAGTCATCAACAATGTTACTGCTGTCGATAAAGCGCTGAAATTAAGCAAAATGAAAAATTAATCCCTACACATGTGATGACGTCTTCCTCTACAGCAATCATCTTAACGCAACAGAGGGGACGTTCCAGCCTCCGACGCTATTTATTGGCATACGTAATTTATGATTGATCACTGCGACAATTCATTTTTCAGAGCGGGAATCGCCTTTTTTCTCGGAGACACCAACATCAACAGGAAAAGCTTACAAGGGTGCGAAAATCGAGCTGACCAGTAAAAATTTGTCAACAGTCGAAAATCCGTTCGTGAGACCAGCGCGACAGTCGCCATTAATCACAGTCAGTTTGTGCTGCTGTGATCGGGACGAATGGACGATGCTCGGAATTAACAGCGTCTCGCGCCTTGCTCTGACCGCGCTCAGCAAGCATTTGTCATTGGCGTTTAGCAAAGACGAAAGACGACGGAACCAGGAATCGAAACATTAAATGGTAATTTATAGGAAACGCCGCCGACGCGCTTTGGCGACGGACGAACGAAACGATGTCATAAATCACTGCGACAGGTCGGATTGCGTGCCAAGCGCTCTTAAACGCGCTAGTGTCGGCGCATCAGCGGCTCGCAAAATTCGGTCGATCTCTAATTAGATTAAGGAAGGGAGGAAACGTTCATCTGAAATGTAATGCAAATTATTCATTTTTCGTTCTTGCAGCCGTAACGCATTTAATCGGTAACCGGTTTCTTACATCAATTCCGTTGTCAACTTGACAGAAGGCCACTCGGGGAATAAATTTGTTGGTCATAAATGCTTAATATTGCTTGTTTAAGTCACAAGGAGTTCAGCGCCTGAATCCCTGTCTTGCATTTCGTAATGCCATAGCGCGCAGAAGCGATTATATAGGAAATATGGGGTCGTGCTCCGGGGACAATTACGAAGACTGAAAAGTTAGGTCTATTACCATCAGCCAGGAAAGCAGGCAGCGCGTAAGAGTTCACATAACGTTTTGAAGATGCATACAAGTTTTTCGAAATGTCAGTGAAGTTTTACTGAGCAATCAATTTGTTATGACTAAAACAGCTTTGACGTGATAAATGTAATAAACATCAATCAATACCACTTCAAAAAACATTCAAAGCTCAACAAGCTGCGCATTTCGCGCGAGTTTTTCACGTTAAAGCTTTTTTCCCAACTGATGTTATTTTCAACGCAATGGCGATAAAGTATTTCAGCACATTTTCGGTTTTAATTGAGAAATGATTCAACGCAGAACAACGCCAAAACAAGTCGGTATGATTTCAAAGAAGAGAAACAAAGTTCTCGGAATCGACATCCCTCACAACCATGAGATCACAAGTTTGCGTTGCCATCAACAACCGGCACAAGCAAGGAGAGAGACAATTTAAAGTGTCATTAATAAACTTTCACTTGCTTGCGAAAACTTTACGCGGACCAGATACTCGGCAAGCGGCATTTATCATGCCCGCATGTCGACCACAAGAAGACTTCGTTATGAAACGCCTAGTTCAAGAGACAGCCGCGAGTCGAATCCGGACGTGGGAGCTCATCACCCGCCGATGACCGACTCTACAAACGAACCCATCACGCGCAGTTATGACGACAGAAGCTGGTTTTGTTTGTGGTAGGCACAGGCAGGAGTAGAAGAACAAGCACTTCTGACCAGGATAATTTCTTGCTCGTCTTCAAGTGACAGGTGTGGGCCATGCGGCGTCTCGCGGCCTGCACGCTCTGGGAAAATGTAACTGAATTTTTGTACCCTGGAGGGAGCGATCGGTGCGGCTCCTTCGACTGTAACTGGCTTGGCCTCCAACGACTTGCTGATTAAACAGTATCCCCAGCCAAAGGGTATAGCGATCATGTACACTGTTGACGGAATCGACAGAACAGATCACAAAAGACGACCGCCAACGCTACGTGATTAAATGCCTGATTGTCAAGACGCGGGAATAGCTTTTGTTTGAAAAGAGGCCATGGGCGCGGGTAGCTTATCACGAGCGGCGGTTTTCAAAGCATCCCTTATACTCTGTTAGTCACATGTTTGGCCAAGCGTCACTCGAGAAACGTCGTTCTTATCGCATGCCAATTGCAACGCAAACCTTCGAACAAATTAAAATGCTCAATGACCACTGCGAAAAGCCGGGACAATATGAGTACTACACCGGACAGTCCGTATTCTCGACTGCCTTTTGGTTTGCCGCGAAAATTCCTTACAAGAAAGCGATACTTGCCAAACAGTGACCAAACGTTGCGTTTGCTTTCTCGAAGAAGACGATCAACACACCAGTTAGTCGATCGCTAAACAATTTACAGACGACCTGGTTGAGTCAGCTGCGCATCAGGCGCCAAGCACACAAGGAGAGAATTTTCTGAGCAGCATATATTTTAAAAAATCGATCTTTTCTATGAAATCCTGAAAATTTTTTCTACGGATTGGAGCTGTGCACGAATCACCAAAAGTTCGAACTTTCACTAATCGAAAAAAAAACAAATCACAACAATCTAAAACAAACAACTGCGTACAGCACTATGTTGACCAAATTAGCTTCTTGGAATGGTATTTAATAATGCTGTAAAAAGTTTTGCTAAACTGAGGAAATTTTGGTACCCAAGTGATAACACTTTGTTCTTGACGAGAGTACTGTGGTTTAAAAGTGAAAAAAAACGTTTCAATAAAATAAGTGGAAAGGTTAGAGCCTCTGTACTTCTGGAACGTTAGATGACAAAACGTCAAATTTCTTACTGAAAATGCAAAGTAGACTTCAAAAAATGAGAGTCAAAGGAAGAACATGTAGGTTGGATAAATCTCCAGAAATTTGGCCCATTTTTCAGAAAGGACATGGAGCGTTATCAAAAACTGCTTCTTCTTTTACCCAGGAAATTGAAAAGTAAAAACAAATGCAGCTCGGAAATTTTTATATTGTATTTGGTATGACTCTAGTTTAGCGGTTATTGCTGGTTGGTTAGGACAGGATCTATCTGCTAATTTCGTAAATCGTGATTTTAACAATGAATTTTTGAGAAAGCACTGTTTTTTGTACGTGATTTTTCCATTAGATTAACGTCTAACAGATGCTGAACACGATGTCACCCGGTATCACTTCGAACATCACTAACATTTACCTTGGCGACAACCTGCACAACACTAAAAACAATTACCTTCGCTCTGTTGATCCTATTTGTTCTCGGCGAAAGGTCGCGATTCGATAGTCGTTTGTTGCTCGAAGTTGCAGTCGACGTAGATGACTAAATTGATGGCGAATAACTCGTATCAAAGATGAAGTAACAGACAAGAGGCTCTAAGATGCGAAACGGCGTATAGCGCGTTCAATGCAGGGAAAGATACGTGACTGTGCAATTCAACAAATGTCGTTGCGCAGTCACGATCTCACCTCAACAATCAACGATGTAATCTACATCAAAGCAAAGTCTGATACAGTGCAAATTTTTGCAACAAAAACAATATTTCTCGTATCGAGAAAGGCTGTGCGAGATTCACAACCATCTGAACATTGTTTCGAAGTACCAACGTATATCAACCACACTTACCAACTCCCTTTGCAGAGATGTTCGTCTTTCTGCTGAAATGCGCCGGCGAGCAGTCGAGTTTTCCCGTGTTTCGCTAAAAATAAAGCAGGCAATATTAACTTTGTTACCGACTCGTGACTTGCTTTTATTTGGATTAAATAACATCTTCGCTGTTGCAACACCACTTTAGAAATTGAACCAAACTATTTTCGACTTGACACTTATGGAAAACCGGGAGAATACAGTAAACTAGTTCCGAAACTTGGAAAAGTTTGTTTTTTACCTCGAAAGCCTTTCCAAGCTTTCCAACTCCTGACGTAAGTGATTTTGCAACTCGGGCGGGCGCACAGTGATTCCGCATACGGGACATGCGTCCCTGATTACACTGCGTTTCCCTGCAACATTATGATGCAAGATAGATATCCTGCTGTTATACTGCAAAAGCAATTAGAATTCCAGAAAGTGAATTCCGCTAGTTTATTTAAACATTGTACTGTACTTTTGTGTCAAACAGTAAAAAACAAGAGTCGCTTTACAATGAAGCTCATTTCGGACAGCATCGCTTCTTGAACGAAAAAATATACAGCAACCAAATACCAGCTGAGTGAGGATTTGATATTTTTATATCAGTTGGGTGAGGATTTGATTTTTTTTTCACCAGTTGGGTGAGGATTTGGTATTTTTATATCAAAAATACCAGTTGAGAAAATTGTCGCGTAGGTCATCCCGAGACAAGTATCAAGAAAGCATTTGAGGAAGATATCACGTGGAAAATGTCAGATGGAAGAGAGTTTGTTATTTTTTCATTTTTGTTAATTGTTTGATGATAAAGTAGATGTACAGTCGAGCATATCAGGATTGTGTAAATACCTTTCTCTTGACTAAACAGATTCTAAGTAAAAAATAGTACATCTCCGCTCTGCCACATGATATTTCCGCAAACAGACATGGTCCAAAAGGATAATTGTCGATTTGATGCAATTAAAACATATAAAGTATTTGTGCTCTTATGTGCGTTTTGAATGTGTTTGATTTATCAGCGTTACGTTTATAAGCACGCAAGCGCTTAGTACTTCATGTAGGTTAACATCAGAAAACGGCTTTCTATTTGAATAAGATTCAAGGACTGACGATGCCTAGTGTTACGTGAAATCGATTTCCTATAAAAAATTTGCAGATAGATTCCTTGCTTGTTTTACATGTGGAGTGTAGTTACTTGAATACAGATATGTGCAATTTTGCATCATCGCAAAAAGATAAAAGCAGATCCCAGTCGGCTGATTCCTCGCAAGCCTACAGAAAACCTAGAGCATTTAATTGTTGTTTGAACAACTAACAAGCTTTGTACAAAGTATTACGCTCAGTAATAAAGTTGTTGGGTAAAACCTTTTGATTCATATGCATTTTGTTTAAGAACTTCAAGCTAAGTTTTGCCGAGTCTCTCAAAAACACCAAACTGAAAAAAGTAGTTTTCTGAAAAGTTGATAAAAAGTGCACGCATTCATTTGGTCGATTTGAACTAAACCGCTATCACGAACCCGAATACTTAGTGCGCAGGTTCACGAAGCGACAGATGATGCAGGAAAAAAGCACAGTTGCAGCGGCGCAGGACGCAATATATGACACTATTATTTGATGGCCATACGATTGTATAGCCAACAGTCGGACGACTGTAATTTCAGTTGCCCTCCACGACTCCGCACTGATATCGTCTCGGCCTCTGCCGCCTCGCTCCTCTAACATCTGGCAACGGCTACGTAAAAGCAATCACCTCCAAAATACCCATATTGCAATTTTAACTCACAAACCGACTGCAGATCGATAAAAAACTTGCTGCAATATGTATATTTTGTAGCCAGTCATCACAGCGCATTGGAAGGATCAGAGGGCAAGGTACCTTTGATTTTTAAGTTAAAAAAAACTGTTGGAAAAATTACGTTAACAACATGAAAATGTCACAGAAAAACTTACTTGTATTTTTAGGCATTTCTTCGCATGACTGCGCAGACGATGCGCTTGAACTGCGTATACTTGGATCCAGTGACACACCAGCGTTTTTGTCACAGTTGACATTCGCATGCGAAGAATGTATAGGGACCTCTGAAAGTAAAAATACCAAACGTTGATAAAATTGTTTAAATGTAGATCAGGCGTTTTTTGGAATTGCACTTTCCCTCTGCGCAAAGTGTGAAAGCTTGACGGCAAAAATATGACAAACAGCTGATACTCTGCGCGTAAACCACAAAACCGACGAAACTATTATAACTGGTGGCTCGTGCACGGTTGTTCGCCAATCTTATTATAATTCCATGCGCGTACATGCAATGGTGATGCACACATTAGATAATCATTCGTTTTGAAAAGTGGGAGAATTTGAGTTCGACCAAAAAATCACATTATGACACCGAACATATGACCACTTTAAAGGACGAAACTGGTTGGTCGACGATAATATCTGTTCACCAGCCCAGCACATATTTGAATACACTTATGTCCCACCACTGTTTAAAAGTGCTGTCCGGAAAATAGAAGGTAGAGTGAACAAAAATTACTAAATAGGAATTTGGACTTGCCTTTGTTTCCCTGTACAAGTTTTGATGCCATTATAAACATGAGTGGCAGAAATAGTATTCAAAACTTCTAAATTGGCGTCCTTTGAAGTGTCGAAAAAATTGACTTTATATATTCAGATTTTTGTGATTTTTTATATTTAATGTCAATATTCAAATAACTACTTCCCATATGTGAGATAAGCAAGGAATCCAATTAATGCCAATATGTATGTTCTAAACGGTAGTAAATGATATGTACATGAAAAATTTTCACTCGTTACTACTTGTCAAGGGTTTTAAAAACTACACTGCCTGTAAAAGAGGTCACAAATGTGCGCAAAACTAAGTCTATTCTTAATGACTAAGAAATATAAGAGTAAAAATACCAGTGTTCCCTAGACAAAACAAAAAACACACTTTTTTCAGACAAGATCAGAACGCTAGCAAGTATATTAAAATCTGACAACGAACTTCCAAAATGGTTGGTACCTCACTCGCGTTTTTTGCGCTAATAAAATGAGCTACGCCTGTGTAGCATCTAAAGCAACTCTACGACATCGTCAAGCCTTACTTGGTCCAATATGTTGATTTGTGACAGATTCGCTCGATGGTGGAATGATTTGCTCAGAAAACTTTATTTCACGGGTTTCTAACAAAAACCGCAACTGTTACTCGCATGAAAATCAGCAATAACTATCAGACACCCATAAGGAGATATTCAGCACCAAGACAATGTCAGTTAGAAAATCGCAATTATTCACATAAAAATTCCATTCTACATGCTAACTTTTTCTTTGTAAATAACCGATACAGGACAATTATTTTGTCCCGTATGAGAATGTTCAAAAAAAAGCAAGCAAAAATTTTTGTGCCAACAAAGTGTAGTCTTACAAGTGTGAAGTAGCCGCGCTGTTAATTTTTGTTGTTGTTCTCAAAGACCCCTCGGGCTGTGGTTCACCCGTTTTATAACAAAAAACTGGATCGCGCTGTAGTCATACTTCTGTATTCGAAATTTATTTTGGGAAATTTTAAACACTGGATTTTCACAGAGTTGTGTTTTAAACACTGGATTGTCACAGAGTTTTTAAAGGAAAGCAAGTCAAACTAACCATGCCCGGGTGAGTTTGTAGACGATATTGCAGCACCAGAGGACAACCTGCGTTTCTTTGCGATTTGTTCATCGCAGCACCACTTTTCTTTAGACGGAGCGGTAAACACAGGAGAATCAAGCCTCTGTGACGAGAAAGGTGTTCCACTGTCCTGACGAGCGAAGCCAATGCGTTCCGGTGAAACAGGCGAGTGTGGGAGGATCGACTGACCACCGCCAAAGTATGAATGCAGCAGCGCGGCCGAATGGTTGGCGGTGGCGTCGCCAACAAACGTATTGTTGCGGAGGTTGCGCATCACTTTCTCAAGGGCTAGCTGCATAGGGAAAGGGTTGAAACCTGTCCGTTAAACAACATATATGATTAGCAGCTTACATCTAGGAAACCGAGGAGCTAGGAAACCGAACATTACCAGCTAGGAAACCGAACCGTTGCCTGCGTGGTGTAACCCCTTCGCAGCAAACTGAAAAGCACTGTTGACGCTGACCACAGATCGAACAAAAATTTGTTGTGAACACTCTTGTTCACACCAGTTATCTATAAATTAATGTTGCCCTTTTTCCGGTGCAAACCCAATGCAAAACATTTTTAACCGTTCGGAACTGCCGATCAAGTTTGGCACAATCGTTTATGAGATCGCGAGAAAACGGTGCCTGGATGTAAATAAGATTACTAAGGGCATTTGTTAGGATGGTCCCGTCAAAACCTTGAGGAAGCAATCGCGGAGTAGCACTTAACAGGTCACGTTTTCCAGCCGCCTAAAAAGCGCAGTCACAACTATACGGGCCGAGTGCAGATGATAAGACGATCAGACTGTGAAGTGTGAACTTACCTAGGACTAAATTTTAGCATTGTTTCATACCAACCTTAAAAGTATCCGAGCTCAAAATGAATTCAGAAACAGGTTCAAAATTAACAAATTGGGAAGCAATCAGTTTCACCAATCTTCATTCCATTCTAGCATTTCCTTTCAACTGAAGCACAATCAGATAACATGATGTGTGAACTAAAATCCCGTTTGTCGATAAGATCGCAACCGATGTCAGGTGTTTGAAAGGGGACGGTAATAGACTTGCTAACGAGATAATAAGCAAGTAATGAGGAGAAGCGTGCTGGATACCCAGCCTCTACATCAAGATCACGATTAAGACAATCTCGACGAGCCATCGAAGAGGTGCAGCAGTAAACAAGGATGAGTTCATGAGAGGGGTCAGCCAAAGAAATGGTTGAGTGGCTTCAGCATGCTTCATCGCGAAAGAGCTTTCCGCCTAGAGCAATACTGGAGATCGATCGCAAATGACAGCCAACAAATTAGAACGCCATTTTGTTGGTTTCATGGCCTTCTCTATTTTATCGCTATGCACACGCATCGACAAAGGCATTCTCTGTTTCCGGTAAAAATTGTTCATGTTTCAAAGAAAAGCTGCGGCAATTCTTAAAACCGACTGACTGTTTAACTAATATATCGCTCCGTTAACATTTTTTCCCAAACAACGTAATTTTCAGACTAAAATAAAATTTTAAAAATGTTTAAGTTCGATGTGAACCGTCACAGTGCTTACACCTGCAGGCTAGTTCCAGAGATAGTCGAAGCAAAAGACACGTTGAAACAGAAATCTTGATTGTAATCATGTTTTTCAAACATGTTGGTGATTGAAGAAGCAATTTTCTTAAGATGATCTCAGAAGCAAAAATCAAGAAAAATGTTGATAGCCTTACTAACGCTATGCATGTAATCCTGCTTTGGATCTTGCAACTTGTTCTAACTTATGGTACGGTTGAACATTCAGTAACTTGATACCGGTTGTTTAAAGGTGTTCCAAAGATTTCACAAATATTCATCTTCGTCAGTCTGTTTCTAATTTGAACATACGAATAATTTGCACGACGTAAGTCAAAGATGGTTTACTGTAAATGCCTGTGGTGGAACCGCGACAAAAACAAACGAAAGTTGAAGACACTTGCACTTTCTTTCTCACCTGATTGGAAAGGAGCAAAACCACTAAAATCCGTAGACGTCGTCAAAGTCTTCTCAGTCAGAGACTCAACATCGAACTGCAACGTACGTTTACAAAGAAGTAGAACCGGAATCACCATTAACTTAATTGACACTGGTCGTTTACAAAGAAGTTGAACCAGAATCACCACGAGTTTCATAAACTACTTAAAATTGGCAAAAGTAGCGGTGAGCATAAAATATTTAAGGCAAACAACATCAGCATGAAAATGTAGTTGCTTGTGCAGTGTAAATTTAAAAGGCCTGCAACAGTGACGATAAACTCTTAATTCCGTTGTGTTGGCTTCAGTCAAAAAACGTTTAAATCATTGTGCTCACAGCGATTAATTTGTTCACGCAATGCCTACTTGCAGTGACCTGGCAATAATTAAACTTTTCAATTTCGCAATGCCAAAGACTACAGCAAAGAGTTCAAATCGTTGCTCTGACAACGTCATAGTATCTTTTCACGTTTTTAGTCTTATCCAACCGTGACCGTATGAAAAAAGAAAACGATCTACACCAGCGCTTGTATTTGTGAAAACCAATCTGTAACGGAAAACAGGTTAGGAAATAAGTCCAAAGAAGTTTCAGCTTGACCACCATCCCAGCACATTAAACAATGACTTTCGAAATTTAACACAAATTCACCGAAAATACCCCCATGCAGGAAATGAATGCATTGAAATATTCAACATATCATATTGCACAAACAGTTGATGTGAATGTATGGCTCAACTCAACACTGGAAACAATTGCAACAACCACCACTTCACTACTTTATGGACCTGGGTATGACTGCTAGCTGTTGGCTTGGCTTTACTGGCAAAGGTAGTTTTTGAATCGTCTCCATTTGCCAAACGTTGTGCTTTACTCTGAAGACCTGGAAAAAAATTGCAATTTACGTGAAGCAAACTTGCATGCATAGAAAAACATTAGCACGCATCTTAACTTAGTTGTACCCAGGTCTTTTGCAAAGAAGTAGCACCGGAATAACCATCAGCGCAAATGCAGTGCGTTGGGTTCTGTCTGCACAGAGTGAAACATATGTGTACCAAAGTATGCTCAATAAATGGCGATTTTTGCGTCGCATTACATAAATTGGAAAATGCCAACCAACGTTTTACCCAGGTGATTCTTATTTTTTGAGGTGATTAAACGAAGACATTTAACCTATACGCTAAACTGTTCCTTTTTCAGTCGATTAGAAATAGAGCAGATTTGGAAATTATTACTAATTGAGGTCTATAAACGTCTGTATTGGTTCCTCAGACCTCTTATTCAGAAATGTTCAGTTTTTTTTACTTGAAATTTTCAGCCAACCACGTTGCAATTTACATCGAATCACAGACCTATCATGAAATGTAGGGAGTAGATTACACGAACTAAGAGAGTTTTTTTCATTCGTTCAGAGCTGACTTACTTTGAAGCAACTGCGTTGATAGATTTTGAGCTCTGCAGCCAGAAGTAGCAAGAGCAACTAGTGTTGATGGAGAAGGCTGCTGCAGCTGAGCAAAAGATGGATCAGAATGCGGCAGACTTGAGCTGAATTGGTCGACACCCGAAACCACAGGATAAAAATGAGCAATAAAGGGATGTGGAGCGGGAACGTTTGCTGAAATTGATGGAGGATGTGGCTGAAGATTAGAATGAACTCGCCCAGAAATCAACCTATAAAATTCACAACACAACAAAATTATTAAAGCTTTGAAACGTTTTGTGACAAACCACAGATATTAGAACTTTCCAAGCCTAATCGAAAACATTTTTGAAAGCACTTTGGTAAGAAAGATAGAAGAAATTGGACGAATAATCTACTGAAAGTGCTCTAATTGCACTAATAAGAATACAAGCTATTCCATCCTTATGTTGCCTGAGCGAAATTACGCGCGATTAACACATATAATGCTTTCCCAATTTTCATCTTTACAACTACTTGATTAAATCAGTGGTGGGTAAACTTTGCAAGAGAGCCGAATCGGCAGCAAGGGCGCAGGCAAGGGGAAGAATTTGGGGTTAAACCCCTTGAGTTTGATATTTTACAAAAAAAATTATTATCTGCGCAATAGAGACTAATTGTTTTTACATACTTTTGTTTGTTAATTTTTCAACTAATACAAATACTTTCAAGGAACATTGTTAATGGGCCATAGAGTAATAATTAGATTTTGGTGGGAATCTGGGTTATCGTCTGCATCCAGGAACCACCTCAACAGTTTTTGCAGACTTTTCGTCAACTACGCATGTTTAAGATTGTGTTCCGCGATAGTTTACTTTATCCGAAATAATTGTCTTTATTTTGTCTGCTATGGCTGATCAGCGTACGCGCTGACCGCATTGGCTACATTACCAATTCCTGTAGCATGATACACGAGCTCGAAAACAGCGGTTGTTAACACAGAAGCATTCAGGCATTTGATAATGTCTCAGCAAGGAAATAGGATAACTAAAAGTTTGCTGAACTTCTATACATAACAAAAAACGAGAGTTTTTTTGCGTACTTTATGCGCATTCTCAATTCTTGTGTAGTTTAGCAAGATTCGATCTTGCAAACCGGGGTGTGCGTCAGTCAGCCCAGCCGCAAACCTATCTCGATTGCTCGTATTGGACGAGACATTAGCGCTGCCTCATTTTGCAGTTGTAAATTGCTCTGGCGTAGTGATGAGTGTGTACTCCCCTGTTTTAACACGCAGCCTGATGTTTTTGCAGTTATGAACTGCTGCGCCGTAGCGTTGAGTGCATTTTCCTCTGCTATATTAACTTAGAGCGCTGATAGTTTATATTCAGTGCAGTGACACATACAATAAGGATAGTGCGTGTAGAAGAATACGCATATTGTGTCCGCAAATTTTGCCAAAACGTTGGTTTGGAAACATGAATATGACGTCAAACTGTGACGTCACAAACAGCGCACACCAATTACAAATGACCACCATATGCCACTGAATGAAACTCCCCCCCATGAAAATTTTCTGCGTACACCACTGATCGGCGGTGCACCCTAAGATACAACAACATATAGACAGCATGGATGATGAAAACAAGCATATAATAGACTATGAATTGCTTTAGGCTTCCGCAGGGCGCACAGAACCCCATAGAAGGCCGCAATTTACCCACAAGTCCACCACTAGCTTAAATGGTTAAAACAGAGTTTTATTCCCAGCTTTAGGAAAAGTGGGATTGAAATAGTAAATGTTGTATTGGAAGAAATATTTGTAGGACGACTAGCTTGTCATTCAAGTTATCTTTAGATCAAATGTAAAACACTGTTATTTAGAGGTAACAAAAGATTTAAGACCTTTGACGAAAAGAATTTGCAAATACACACCTTTATTTGTTTTCAACTGCCGCACATTCCTTCGCGCTATCTTTATGCAACTAAACTCAAACATAAGTGGAGAAGTATTGCTGTCACTCACCTCAAATCAGCGTGAAATCTTCCCAGCGGGGGAATCTTGTCAGTACCTATAAAATCATTGTTTTAGTAGTGTTTAACTACACTAGAGCATTGAGGGGCTTATAAAATCAACATGTAAACTTCTTCAGGTAAACCTCTTTCAAGACACCGAAAACTTCAAACATATGTTTTCTTTGAAACGGCGAAATCCGACAGGACTGCTGCGAGCAACGCTACTAAGGTCTATATCAAATAAAATAAAACTTTTTCGCTATTAATCAGTTGAAATAAAAAAATGCTTATCGTCATGAAAATCCATACTAAAAATGTTTGAAAGTCACCTGACATCTTCAACTTGTATCCAGTACCCTTGCAAGTTTTACACGTCTTAGAAGCTGAGGTGTAAACTTGATATGGCTGTGATCTGCCGCTGAGTTACTTGAGGTAGAATACTGGTACAAGCTATAGTACGACTTCTGAAAACCCACTCGCCGACTTTGCTTTGAGGAAAAGAGCGCTTGTCCGATTGCCTTGCTCTTTTTTCTTTTCGTACGCTATCTAGTGACGCAAGTGTACATTCGTTGACGACGCATAACCAGTAGCGAAATGCTCGCATATCATGGAGCGGTAATTTCAACATGCTAAAGGCAAGCGGATGAGTTTTATTTACATGGTTGTCAATTATCCCAACGATAATGCGCGTTATCACAGCTATTGTGATGGCACATGTGCAGCAGTATCATCCTAAATTCAAAGCTGACATCACAATTTATAGCGTATAAAAGGTAAGGAGTTGGAGAATTAAACTAGGAATCAGAGTGGATAGGAAAAAAAGGGAAAAAAGTTGTTGTGCCGTAGCTATTCACTGTTATCAGAAACAGGTTACGGTGTTATTTGTCCACCGCAGTGTGGTACTCATGTATTCGTCAGGAGAGTACATCTGCAAATGCAAAAGCTTAACAAAATATCCAAACTTTTTCCACATTCGTCACACAATAACAGCTTATTTTCACCAAAACAAAGTCTTTCAATCTTGTACAGAAGGAAAATGCATGCCATTACTGTGTGTTTACTACTTGTTCAGTTTAGTTCAGTTTATTTATGCATCCCGACCAAGCACAGAATACTTCATCAGGAATACAGGGACAGGAAGCGACGGCCGTAGCTGTCATTTACGTCACTACCCCCACTTGTAAAGGTGTAAAAGTGGACTCCAGTGCGTTGGTGTGAAACTGCTTTTACGTTGAATTTTAAAATGACGTACGAACGAGAGTGTACAATTTGATCACAAAAATCGAATATTCTAAATCTGGCAATAATTTCATTTTCTGACGATATGCGTTGCTTCAGTGGTGTAGGAGGTGGAGGTGCAGGGGGTGTTAGTGCACCCCCAAAAGTTTTGAGTTGTCGAAAATCCGGGCAAAATCCCTGAAAATTTGGTCAAAATCCCTGAAAACCTGGGCAAAATCTCTGAAAATCCAAACATAATCCCTAAATATCTAGACAAAATCCCTGAGAATTTGGGAAAAAATGGTGCCCAACGTTGTGTGATTTAAAAACGTTTGCAGAAAAACAAATGAAGACGTTTTTTTTGGAGGTCACACCTAAAAAAGGTCTTCATGATCTTTGTGGGAGAAAATTTGTAGGCAAAAGTCGCCCGGCAACTTTTTGGGCAAGTTTGGGGAAATTTGGGCAAAAATCCTTCGCACCCCCAAAAATTTGCTTGCTCCTGCACCTATATGCATTGCTTGAACTCGTTTCTAATATTATCGGATGATCCGCAGGAACATGCATAACCAGAAGCAGAGGTGTTATATCTGCAGGAGAGCGAGGAGGCGAGAATTTGCAGACTTCAAAGTTCACCCTTCAGTTTTTACCGACTCTTTCCAGAGTGCAGTCTGTCCTCAGTTTCGTCCTGATACTTCAACGTCCAACTAATATATGCACTGCCTGTCCAGCCTCGTGCTCGGCGTTAATGGGTGGATGCGACGGAACGGTTCACGCACAGTGCTGACATTGACTCGCCACCAGTGCATCATTCACTACGAAAGCAGTCGCATGGCCCACGGGGCAACGCAATCGGAGATGGACGCCGCAGACCACTCGTGACACTCCGAAATGAGAACAAAAGCGAGTATGACGAAACTGAACTGAACTGCTTCATAGTACAGAAGTTGAGAATGACTTTCGGTTAATTTTGCTGAACACATCGCTTTGCCTCATTGCGAATGTTTCGTTTATTGCTCATCTTTATTATCTGCTTGTGAATGCGTGCGCGCTATGTGATTTGATTTGAGGTGGAACAATCTGACAGTTTTTCAATTCAGTAATGAGTTTCAACTTCCCTTTAAGTGGTGCTTTGCTATTCAGCTGTTCTAACGAAGCATTTGTAGACAGAGTTTGTTTTATAGCTGGAGTCTTGTTAATTTAGTTAAAGTGGTGAAAAGAATATTTTCGTGAGAAACGCCAAACGTTTCAGGGAAATGAGGAATACGTGGGCAGTGTTAAATTTCCAAGAATTTTACAATTAGGTTAGTTTTTTCTTTTACAGAGAAGCGAAAAAGTAAAAATAATTGTAACAGCCAGCTGTACATTTATTGGAAAGCCAACAATACTTTATTAAAACCGATCAGTTTCCATAAAATTGATGAAAGCAACCTTTTTTCTCAGCATTACCTACAGGCGTCCAAGTTTTATTTTATAAGGATTGATCTACACTAGCAACCTGTTGAAATTACTGTTGAATTTTTGCCCTGATTAATCCGAAATTCAAGATCAAAAACGCTAGTATTGCTAAAAGCGCAATTTGATGAAAACGGTAGACCGCAAACAACTGTGTGTGCCAAACAAGCTGGGTTCCATCCTTTGTGAACGACCTTGCGTTTTTAAATTAGTTGCCAGGAGAAATTGAACACGTTACATTGAACTGGTCATACATTTTTTACGTTTTAGTCGATGATAGATAACAGCTAAAAGAACCTCCAGTGTATTTACGGAAACTGGGATAAAAGTTTAGGATGGCCACATTCCTCTACCCTCACTAATGGCGGCTCTGGTTTTAAGCATGATACGATATATCGTATATTGTGCTCTCGTTATATAGTTGCAAACTGCAGGAACTTCACCTGAATGAATTCACAGATGTAGCAGAGGGAACTCGAAACTTGCTGGCCATTTCGCATCAGCCACCGAACTTCCAACCTATAGTTAGCTTCGGGTTTCAGAATATTTTTAACCCTTAACGTGCTGCGTCCTTCCAAAACAGCATTCGCAGACACATTACTACTGTACATGCCAGTATAATAAGCAAACAATGGCTCAAAAACCAAAAAACGATGGTCTTTGAAAGTGTCCTTAAAATGACCCTCGTACACTAAAAAACTAGCATGGCGAAAAGTTGTAACAGTGGCCAGTATTAACACTGTTATAGGCAAAAAACAGTAAAACCTTGTATTACGAATAATTTCTGATGGAAGGTTGGGCACAGGTCTTTTTCGTCTTTTGTTCCAAAACATGAGAAAAGTTTGAAAAAGTTGGGCAGATCTCTATGTAAATGCAGTACGGTTGCTTTTACTAGCATTGGCATTGAAAGTGGCGTCGTGTCTATTGGATCCCTGGGGACCTGGGCCCATTTCTTGAATCACAAATTGCTTTTTGATGCCCGTATAGTGGCCGTTGGTGGATGCGACGGCGTTGGGTGACGGACAAATTTTGGTTATTGCGGTCGACGATCTTTTTAATTGCTCTTCGCTTCAAGTAAGATATAATGCGCACGTATCTTGTCAAACCAGATGAGACAATTGTGCAGCCAAAGCTTCCCACAATAATACAATATACTCACCAAGCATTAACATCGGTGGGAAAGTGGTGTGCGGATAGTGGAATGTCACTATCTTACTTAAACTCGGAAAATCGATATCCTACCCGATCTTTCTGATTGTAAGCAAAATATGTTATCCATATTTGATCCGTAACCAAACTGTGAAGTTCTTAAAAATCAAGAAAATGAACGCCAATATTTCACAAAAAATAACGGTAGTCGAATCAGTATACTTTTCACGTACTGTAATATATTAAGCTAGATTTAGAGGTTAACTGCCCAAATCTACCAAACTGTTAAAGCGTGGAGGTAGTACTGTAGAGACGAAATGCGTTGTAACTGAATATTAGCACAACAGCTTACATTGGTTAAACCCGTGTTGCATCCTCAACGTGAGGAAAAGTGCATCTTTTGTTGACTGTGCGTAATGGTCGCAGGCTGAAGCAGGGGTGGATCTAGGGGGGGCGATTGAGGCGATCACCCCCTAAAACCTAAGAAAGTAACTTTATCCACCATGATTTTATTCAATTCGGAAAACAACATTCGCGATATGGGGCCATTTTGCCGTCCAATGCTTTGCCACAGTAGTGTTGTGAAGTGTACTTCATCTCTCTTACAGTAACGAAGCCGTTATGAGACCTGATTACTAAATTTTACTGAAATCTCCCCCTTAACCTTGCTGGCTTGCTCCGCCCCTGGGCTGAAGATACGACCGTAATGCGCGATGCTCTTATTTAAGTTTATGTTGAATCGAGGCAAAATAATGAGTTTAACGGTGCTCGTGTCTGACGCTAAACTATTCACACGTGTCGGTCTAAAAACAAACGGTTTTAGTGACAAAAATGCTGTTATTGTGACTTCTAAAATCCCCCCCCAATTTTTTCATGACTTAAGCAAAAACGTATATGTTTATATTCAGGGCCGGCCTTAACCCTGCTCAGGTAACCTTTAAACACAAACACTTTTGTTGTCCTTGCCCAAAATGGGCAGATTTTGTTTATTCGCTTATACTGGACTAACTGACAGGTTTAGACGCGCTCGCGGTTTTTCTTTACAACTTAGCAAGTTTTCTCAAGCTCATCCGATCAGAAAAAAACATCGTGTTGATTTTGGAAAATTTTTTATGTGAAGAAGAACAAAAGCAATTTTCCAAACAAAAATGTGGGAAATGCTCTTAGCAAATGAACGAAAAAGTAAAGAAAAATCTAAAAATTCTGCCAGCAGACGTCATTGGTGGTGGGTATAAGGTTTAAACAGAACCTCATTTCAAGCTTATCAACCTTGCCCAAAATGGGCAAATTTTTTACGAAAATCAGGCACATAAGGTAAACTTGCCCAAAATGGGCAAATGCTTTACGACAATTGTTGGGCAATCAGATTAATCGCGGCACTGCTATTGACTTTCATGTCTCACATACGGTCAGTCCCGTCGCCACAGGGGGATTTGGTGGGCTAAGCCCCCCCAAATTGAAATATGGAAACTATAAATAAGTGCAGTTTTGTCAATTTTTACAATGTCAAGGCATCAACAGTGAAACAAAAAACTCACTCTAACCATAACGTCGGGTGATTTTCACTCAGGTACCACGTGGCCACCACTCCTGGAAATCACCGGGGATTGGTATTCCAGGGGTGTGACTAATCTTTGCAGAAAACTTGAAAGTGATCAATGCAGGCAAATGCTCCCATCATTGGCACTTGCAGTTGGCACGTAAACCTCGTTTTGTTCTGTTTTGATGGTGGACAAGTTCCACAGCGTTGTCTGGTCTCAAAGTTCATGTCCTCAATAAAATGCTTTGGCCTTTTACCACAAGTGCACGCACAACAAGGAGCAAGCCTTTTTGGCTAAGCCAAAGATTTAGAAACTTCAATTAAGAAAAGAGAAGCACGAGGTTCGTCATGTCTTCATAAAAATGCTTTGACCTTTCACCACAAGTGCACACACAAAAAGGTGCAGGCTCTTTCTGACTCCAATTTCTTTCCTTTGACGGAGAAGGCGTCGTACATTCTCCTGCCTGTTTCTCAATCAAGACCACGAGCTGAGTAGGAGCCATTCGCGCCAAATTGATTTGCGGCGTCAGGGCTTGCACTCGTGTGATCTACTCCCGTGCTGGCTTCGTCAAAGGTTGCTGGCGTGGTTTACCAGTGAACCTACATGCACCAGCTCCTTTTACCCTTATTGGTCAAGGTTACCTTAGGAGGGATCTTTGTGAAGGAATTTTGTTACACCTCAGGTAACCATGGGTCATTTTGGGCAAATTTTTTTCCCCATCAAAAGCTACAAAACTTGTGCAGATTTCGATAGGACTGTCCGAAAGAGAGTCTAAAAAATGCAGCTACTGAAAGAATTAGCATTCTACGTGAACGTTAACTAATTTTTAATTTAAGTAGAAGAACCGTTTGCCCAAACTGGGCAGAGGTTATCTGAACAGGGTTAAGCTGATGCAACCGATGTGGCTGCATTGGGCCCCGCGCCTCAGGGTGCCCGCGGCAATGGTGGTTGGGCAGGTTGTTTATTTTTGCTAGATGCTCCTTGCGCACTAGAATTGTATAAAGACATAAATATCATTGTTAGCAAATAATTATCTCGTTTGAATGAACCATGAATTTCCTCTAATTATATTATCAACCAAGCGTTATATCTTCGCTCCACTACGTCCCACCCCTATGGACAGAATTTGATTGTTACTAGTGCCAGTTGAGACTGAAGTAGACCTACAGCTATTGCAAACTAGGTGTGTAGTGATTCAACTGGCAATGAACCGGTCAAGACGAGTGTCTGTCGTATTACCTTTGATGGCTGTTCTGCTAACGTAACGTTGTTCAGTTCTCGAAAGAATCTTCTGTTTTGGAAATTTTTGGTTAGTTGCGGGTCACCTGCATTTTGACAAAGGCTTGCAGTTTTGCTTCATGGAAGATTTTGACACAGACTAGATATTTTAGTATTTTGTCAAAATAAAATAATTGTACCACATTGAAACAAACGACAAAAGATAAGAGGTTGGTCCTGTGGAAGCCAAAAATCTCATGCAAACTAGGGAAAAATTTTGTGAAGTTTTGCACGTAAATGTGCCTCCTTTCCTTTGTCCACAAAATTGTTCGGAGTTATTTTTCGGTCGTGCAAGTACTTTTATCATTTGCTGCCCCACCAAACTTTTATTGTGATTTCCCTATTTGCAAGCGTAAATCGGTAGGATGAAAAACCACCACTTCAAAGTCCATGCAGGTTCATAAACGTAAAGGACATTTAAAATGCCTGTTGCTACGGCATCAATGGCATAGCACACGCAAGCTATACAGCTGGAGGTGTCACTCTGAAGCACCAAACGGTCTGTTTTTAGCAAAGGCTCGGACGTGCAGAATGTCGACAAAAGTTTTACAAATTTTTTCTGAACAGCAGAAAGCAGATCTGGGTCGAAACCTTCCACAGAATTGTATATGGTCAGTTGATTGGTCAGTTTCTCATACCACATCACAAGAAAATGAGCATTCCACAACAGTGGCATGATACATTGCCACGCATTGTTTTCGTTTGTGTGGTCAGAGCTCCCGAAAATGCATTGTAAACATTTATATATTTTTTTGCACGGCATCTGCGGCACAGTTCAGGATTCTATGCACCCAAAACTGATCGATTCACCCAACAACTTGCATAATTCAGTTGTTCGGGCAACGTAGCAATCCACAGCATTGGGTATCAAACACGCGATAGTTGACCTTTTGTGAACATTGGCAATCAACGAAATATACGTTTTCCGGAGTGGGTTTGGGCAGAGCGAACACAGATCCAGAAAAGTAGCGTTTCGACAGACTTTCGTCGTCACCGCTACATCACAAATACTTCGCTTGTTGAAGGGAAGTTCATGCCAGATGAAACAAGCAATATCCTTGATAATAGGGTGCTGTTCACAACCGGGAAAAAGATGAAGTTCGTTGAGTAATGGGTATTGGAAAAGTTATTCACGAATTTTTCTTTTGGTGCCTTGGGCAATGACTTGAACTGAAGCTTCTTCGCACACTGCAGTGTAGTGTCAGGCTTTCTCTTCTTAATTATTGCTTCCACTAATCGCGACTTCTGACGTTTTTTAACTGACTTTCTGTGATGAGCATTGCATTCACTTGTGTTCTTTCTGTTGTTCCGCGTTTTATGTTGCCCATTGAAATAATAATCACCAAACTGCTTTTCCTGCCAAAGAACGGATGAATGATAATCGTAGATAAACTCGTCCAGCTTACTCAAACGTTTCTTGCCAAAGGAATTGCATTTTAGATCATCAAAATGCTGTTCAATACTACCTTGCGTACGGTTGTTTTGCAGATATATTTGAAAAGGACTCTTGGCTAATTTTTTGCATCTTTCACTATACTTCACAATACATATAAAGATTTTTGAGAAGAGGTGCAACTGTCTAGATAAATCTCCCAGCATCAGTTTGGAAGTGTTGCAAATATTCGCAACAATGAACTTCAAAACTTTCGTACAGAAATCTTTGCTGTAATAAAGGTTTTTTTGGTGACTTGTTGTCCGAAAAGGGTATTTGAAGTGTCTGAAACCAAAAGTTTTTCCAATTTATGCTGGTATTAACAAAGAAATGGTGATTTGGTTTCATGTTCCAAATCTTCCAGTTTACTTGGATAAAATATTCCTGGCAAATGAGTTTCATCAATTTCGTTTAAAACCTTCAGCCTCCAGTGAGGAATCAATGTTCGAATTCCATTCTTTCAATATTGCGAGTTTTTCTGCAACCAAATCGGATGCGAATATGCTGTTTGTAAGAATAAAAAACAATTCAATACTGCGTCTAATTCCGATATCGTAAAACACGAAAACATGACATTTATCCAATAAACTCCGGCCATTCTCACATTAGCTCCATAATATTTGGTGCACAAGATTCTAGCTGCTTTCGTCGAATGACTATAGCAGTTGCACACGATTGTTTTACCCAAAGCACCAGATGCAGGTTCACCAGTAGCTATTCTAAAACAACGTCAGTAGTACTCTAGTGGAGATTCCCCGCACACAGCCATGAAAGAGTTTTTTTTAGCCTTACCACATTCCACAATTTGAATGACGTGAAATTTCTCTATGAAGTGGCTAATACTGACACTGTCATGAAATGTTGTAACATTACTTGCTACTGGAAGTGACACAACCCTTGTTAAGGATTTCTTACTAGGATTGTGTATATTTGATATTCTTTGCCATTTTCTTGTCTGCGAAACAAACTGCCAGTAGTGTCGACTTATATCACGTCTTTGTCAGTCAAGTCATTGCATAGTCTGATTTGTGACTTTGTGCATAAAGATATGGATGTTGGGTGAAGTGAAAAATGTCGAATGAAAGTTTGTTTGCTTTTAATTAACCGCAATCGGAAAAGCTCCAAATTCAAAACCCAGGACTTCATGCGCGCAATGCTCAAACTATTTTCGCTTCTGATATTCTGCAGCACCCACAGAGAAAGTAAAAATGGCAAAGCCCCCAAACACCGTTCTTCCGCAGTATACACTTATCAAGAAGTTCTCTTTTGTCCCTCGTCGCAGAGGAAGTCCTAAGTCGTAGTGGCGCTCTGCAAAATCTTGGTGGCGCTATCCATCCTGGTGGGGCCCTGAGCGATGAGCAGAAATGGTGCTGTTCGCACGCTGTAGTGGTGCTTTCAGGGTTCTGAATAGCGATTGGTCGAAATGCGAGAAACGCCAGGGAGGCGCAAATATTCGGATTCAGGACAAAGTGGCAATACATTTTGATGTCTCGGATTTAACCCCTTCATACCGGAAAGTGGTTCAAATAGAACTTGTATCTGAGGTTATTAAATGCGAAAAATTTTTGTTTTCGCATAAAATCAAAAGGTGAGACATGGGTCACATCAATCAATTTTGCTGAGTATTGTGGGTCTAAGTTCCCATTTTGATGGTAATATTCGGATTCAGGACAAAGTGGCAATAAAGTTTGATGCGTCGCATTTTGCTTTTTTAGAGGAATGTGGTTTGAAAAGTCTTTAAATCTGTGGTTGTATGATGCCAAAAACTTTTTTTGGAAGTGAAACACTGTTTGGCGTGATTATTGTTGTGGTTGGGTGAGCATTCTGCCAGGATGATTGTGGTCTCGCAAGAACTGAAGAACTGCGCTGAATTTTTGCTATTTCCTTGGGTTTTGGACAAACGCTGGTTTTTGTACTTGTTCCTGGGATTGCAAAGTGCAGAACCGATAATTTATTTTGTAGGTTTCCTAGCAAATAAATCCATTCAGGTGAGGACATATGTGCACTTGCACCGAGGGATAATCCAATGCTGGTATCATCATTATTATCATTATCCATGGGTCCATGGTGACACCTCGCTGTGTTTGAAATCAAAGGTTTGTTCTAGAATCAAACCAAACATAACATGCACTTTATAACACTACTTAACAGTGCAACATAAACCTAGACCTCTTTTCTTTTGTAGTTTAACCTCATTCAAATTGAATACTAATTAAAAAATATAATTTTCCCAATTGGTGCTCAACTAGAATTTGACTGTTAGTTCACAGTGTCATGTGTGTTTGCTTGTCGCTTTTAGGTGCATCAAACAACTAGATCATAGATGTGAAAATGAAAAATGTCATTGCCTGTGTGTCTGTGTGTGTCTAGCCATCGCTAAATGATATGAATCGCATTGGTGCTCTTCTTCATCTTGCCTACTGTTCAATTTTCAATAATCATCAATAGTAGGCCAGGGCCTAGATATGAGACTAAGATTTTAGTCTTAGTGTCCATGAAATTCACAAGATTTGCACCATTCTATTTACTTTGAAAGCTTCTGAATAGCCTACAGCAAAGTTGCTCCTTAACTTAACATTGATTGTAACATTGTTGATCTGCATAGGGTGTACTTATTAATTAACAGAAAAGTAAAAGACATTTCAACTGTAGTTTTGGATGAATGAAACATTTTGCCGTTTTTCCCAAGGAAGTGGCTACAGAACTACCTTACATGATGTGGTTCGAATAAAACGCTAAGTTTGTCACTCGAACGTCATCGTTGCGGTAGCATACTGCATAGCAGTAGCGTTTATGTCTGCTTTGCCAATGGTTTTCAGTTCGGCTCTCACCTTGGCGAATTTCATATTGGTAGTAGTGCTTGCACATTTCAACTCATGAGACCAGTTTTTCTTAGCTTTTTTCAAAAGTTTCCAAAGTTTAGGTTTAGGGGTTGCGGTTAGGGTTAGCATTTTGGTTGAGGGTTTACCTTTTTACGTTCAGTACCTTTCTACCAACCCAAGCGTACTGAACTCTCATCGTGCATTACTCTTACTGTCATGTTACAGGTGGTGGTTAAATAAGGTTTCAAATATGAAGATCCACATGTAGTTCTGTGGCCACTGCCTCTTCAGAACCATAGCATGCTATGATACTATAGTACAGGGGTGGGCAAAGTTTTCAATAAAAGAGCCACGTGCGGAAATGCAGAACTACGAGAGAGCCACAAATTCTGTTTGGAGTGTTAATACAAAAACAACAAAGCAAGTTTTACAACGAACAAAACAAGTGTTACTCAAAACAATTTAATAGAAACACTTTAATAGATCAACTGGTTTTCCATTTTATTAACTAGCTTTTGAAAATCTGGGCGATATGATGTCAAGGCGTTGCGAATTAATTCGCTCAAGTGTTCGTTTCTTAGGCTTGCACGATATTTTGATTTTATAAATTTCATTACAGAGAATAAAGATTCACAGCAATATGTTGTGCTAAAAACGGAAAGCAGCAGTGCACTAGTCTTTTTAAGTTCTGGATATTTACGCTCTGTTACCTTTCGTCAGAACTCCACTGTAGAGTGGCACTTATTAAAAGTCTTTAAAGCCAGGTCCTCTTGCAACTCGATCAGTTCCATTTCTGCTGCAGATACGTTTGTGACGAAAGGTTGACGAACTAGCCAGCCATCATTGATTACATCGATGTCGAATGGATTAACAAGGAACGTAAAGCATGGCTTAAGTTCCTGCAAATCATCAAATCTTACTTGAAACTCTTCCAGCAATCCTTGCAATTTATCTTTATATTCTTCCACCTTATGGTCTGTTATTACATGTGTAATTGCATTCAATGTCATTTTAAGGTTGGGAAAATGATTGAAAGTTTTTGACATTATGTCTTTTTGAAAAACTTTAATTTTGTTCTGGAAACTAAAAACAGTTGAGCAAGATCTGATATAATCTTCTCAGTGCCCTGGAGTACTAAATTGAGAGTTTGTAGATGCTTCATTATATCAGTGAGAAAGATCAGGTCTTGTATCCATGCTATTTCCAGCAGTAACTTCTAGGCTACTAGTTGAAGTCACTTAAATACACTACGAAACAAAGTGAGATGACATCAGTGAATAAGAAACGAAAATATGAAGAGGAAAACAGAGTGTTTAATGTAGAGTGGGAAGAAGATTTTGCATTTACTGTTCATGAAAATAAACCTTTGTGTCTAATTTGCCATAAGTTGCTTGGGGGTCATTCCATGCTTAATTGAACAGAAAAATTAAAAATGTTCACCCACCCTTTCAGATTTTAATGAAAGTGGGCTCATTTGAAAGAGCTTCAAAAATAACAACCAACAAAAAAAATTTGAACGAAATCGGTCGAGTGGTTACCGAATGGCAGACGTTTCAATTTTTTAATAAATTTGAATTTTATGGTCACACTTAAGTGATTTCTGCTCTGTACAGCCTCCCCCTTAAGATAAACTGGTGATTTTTTTTTGAATCCCATGTTTTCTGGGGTGCTGTTTTCAAAAATGATGGTTTCATTCTTGTAAAATGAAGTTTTCACTGTCAAAATCTGCATTTTGTATGTTTAGCTTCCGTAATCACTCATGCGTTGCGCACCTAACCAATTCATGTGTGAAAACCACCACATTGTTTGTGAAGCCTTGTATTTTCAGGAAAACATAGTGGTGTTGTCGTCCCGTTTCCAAATAATATGTTAGAAGGGTGTGAAAATTAACAACTTTGCTATGTTGGGCTTGCGATTTAACCACCCCGATTGGTGTGTGCTCACCCAAGCATGACTGATCTAAGTACACAATTA